>Ga0307514_10000199_pt1 | contig 167603 bp, 151 predicted proteins | sample 16_EM_MG_FD_203088 | JGI IMG/M metagenome (GOLD analysis project Ga0307514, IMG submission 203088) | Populus trichocarpa ectomycorrhiza microbial communities from riparian zone in the Pacific Northwest, United States - 16_EM | ecosystem: Host-associated > Plants > Roots > Unclassified...
TGTCAAGATGGGGCAGGGAGAGTGTAGCATTCTCTTTTGCCTAAAAAGGCAGCTAATACAATGATTATAGATAACAATGATTAATTCACATTTTAATAACCTGACTTACAGGACGAAAAATCGTTGACGCTCCGTTGACGCTCATTTTCAGAATGGGGCAGCGAGCGTGTTTCTTTCTCTTTTGGGTTGAAAAACAGCCAATACCTCATTTATGATCATTTGCATCCAATCGCCATCTAGATTACTCATGATGCAAGACCAAAAATCATTGACGCGCCGTTGACTATCATGTTCAGGATGGGGCAAGGAGCGTGTCTCTCTTGTTTTTAGTTAGAAAGGCGGCCGATTCATCCGAAAAGGTCAATGATGTGCAAAAGTTAATATTTTGCGATTAACAGTAGGGTATCTAAATGCGACCATAAATAGAAAAACCCAAAACACAGAACCGGAGCTTGGAACCGACAGGTCTAGCCAAACCCGGCAAAACCCGCGGGTTGACGGGTACGGGTCCGGGTTTGGCCCACCAAGACGCTGCGGGTCGGGTTTTTGGACGGTTCTGGAACCGAACTGAACTGTTTTTCCGGTCCGAACCCGGACCGCTGGCGGGTTACCCGGACCCGTTGCTAACACTATGCATATATGGTTTATCTCCCTGACGTATGGCTTCAGTTGGGCTGATGCATAATCTCTCTAAGATGATGGTCATTCCATAACTCAGCTGGAGATGCCAGACTCAGCTGGAGATGCCAGCTGAGTGCGCATGCATGTGTACAAGACATACAAGACATACTCCAAATACCGTGTATATAAGTTCATGAATGTACCTGTACTTTAGAATACAAGCTTCTAGCAATCAGTACATTTCAACAGAAATCCCCAAGCGTGCAGAGGAGAAAGATGGCACGGATTATTGAGATCCCATGAGCGGGGATGGGGAAGATTCTCACTCGATAACCCTAATTTTTGCAGCTTTAAATGCGGAATTCTAGAAGCACCACTTGCACGCCTGCAGAACGGATTGTAGGTTGTTGGGGTAAAGATGGACGACGGTCTTGCAGCTCAGGATGAATGAGGTGTCAGTGCCAGACCACCTTGGTAGCTCAACTTACCCTTAATTGTCACTAACGTTTGCAGCTAAAAATCCTCGTAAAGTTAAGGCTGCACGTTATGATCTTGAATGTAAAGGAAACTGCAGAATCCGTATAGGTTTTATGGCTACCAAATGTCGCCTGGATGGCTTCGGTTGTATCACAAAGATTCGCTCAGATCATAATGCTACTTCCGAGACTCGACGATCTCGAAGTTTAGCAACGTTCCGACATCATCGAAACCGGCTCCTTAGCTGTCTCAGATAAGCCCTACATATCGCTCCTACTGTCCCCATAGTAGACCTCCTCCCGTATATTTTACACCACCTCTAGTCCTTCCCACCGACCCCGCCTCTTCACCATCCGGAAACTAGACCTAAGTGTAGAAGTTGGAGTCCCGACAACACGAGAAGAATACGAACAACCGGGAAAGCAAATTGTATTACGACACGCGAAGACTCGGGGTTGATTGCCGTTGCTCAAAGAACCCCGCTACATACTTTCATTCTCACAGCCTGTTGGCTTATCTCGCAATTATACGGAAAATTAGACTGCAGGAGGAAAGGGTTAGTTGTTCTGTCTATGGATTCTATTCTGACGGTATCAGGTATTATTTTATGGCATCACTGTCGATGTGGATTATATAGAGGTGGATGAGTTTGACGATGGTGTGCTAGTCGAGGAAGTCGAGTGACGGATGGATTGAGTGGGATTGCGGAAGTCGGGTTCGTCGAGTGGTGATCTTCATGGATTTGTTGTATTTGCTATACAGACGAGCTACTGGATTTGGTGCATACAGTAGCAGGTCCACCGGCAGGGTTCGCTCCCGCTGCCCGCTATCTGGCCACCGGTTAGCTGTGCGCTGGAGCCTGAAGTGTGCTACAACTAGTGATGCACATCTCCGAACGATAGTCTCGGGAGTGTCCCGGTACATCGGCTTGTACAATAACTGGTAGAAATCTTGTTGAACAGGTACTAAGGACCACAAAGGTTGCATCGATTGGCTGATTGAACGTCATCCTTTGAATAATCATCTCCTTTTTTCCAACTGACCACCAACCATGATCCGTTTAGCGGCTTGTAGACCTTTACAGCACTTTTCACCAGTGCGGGGATACGTGTAATACTTCCAGTCATAGGACCCCGCCCATCCCGCCCATAGACCTCACAGCAGAACTGCACTAGGACACCCCGTAGGACTTACCCCATATTTCGGGACCTCAGGGACGGGACCTCTGATCGATAGTGCTCGATCTTGTCCCACCCCATGTGTATAGCTAGGTACAATGAATCTATGCAGATCACCATTGAGGGGATAATTTCAACCCATCCGCATCTCTAAGTGGGGTGCAGCTACGACTACGTTTTCAGTTCAGCTTATGGTCCATGAATTCATATATTGGTCATCCAGCTTGTGAACTAGCGTGGTTCATCAACTGGGTGGAACAGATGTTGGGTATGAAATGGATAAACTTGCTGCGATTTTAATCCCCACAGCACAAGTACCACATATGTGTGGCTGGATATACTGCTGTGTTTCTCCCTCCTCACTCTTATACACAACCATGAGTACACGACCCATAATCTTTTGTACTGTTCTGGTCGAAAAGGAAAGCACACAACACAAGGTGCAAGATGGGGTCTACGCACTTGAATATAGGTGCAGTGGTGGGGATCAAAAATGCTTTGCGTTTGGGTAAATCAGCCAGAGGGCTGTACAGAGGAAAAGAAGACAGAATTGCACGAAGCAAAGTGTGCATTTGGTGGGAGAGCGGCTGTGACACCGCCGCCACCTAGAGACCGTACTTTCCTTTGCATCTGCCACAGATTCACGTGCACTCTGCTTAGTTGCCGATTTATCAGTCAGAGTCGATTGCAAGTACTAACAAAATTTCTCGTCAGGTCGAGGCAGTGTACTTTCCCTTTCAACTATACAAATGACTCCCTGCGGGTTTCAACCTGATAAGAGACTGCATATAGAGCTTCTCTGTATTTGGGTGTGGCTCCGCTGCGCTGTCTCAAATCGGCGCGAAATTCTACAGCTCCCAATTTCCGATACCAATTCTTTGAACCGAGTGAGATACAATGACCCTACCAATCAGTTTCTGCGGGGTAGATTTTGGCCCTCAGTCAGAATTGAAGGCTGCCGGCAGTGTATGATCGCCCTCGTCTGAATTATGGTTAAAATCTTCAAAACCTTACATTCGCTTCTCAAGCGAGTTTGTTATTCAGATAGACGTGATGCATAAATTCGGCCGAGAACTTTAGATGCCTGCAACATTTGACGTGCATCCACCAACGCTTAAAGGCGATCCTACTACAAGAACACATCACAGATCTATCCCCACCGTCGATCATTCAAAGCTTGATAGGTATATAAAAAACTTGTTGGCGGTGCCTGAGCATCTAGTGACTGCTCAGGTTTCTCGATGATGCATCTCCATCTCATGATCGGGCATTCCCAACCCTTTCTGGTATTGGCATCCTGTGCATTACTCGCCCGTAACGTCCAAACCGAGTTTTTGACTCGGGTTATCGCAAAGGCAGGACAAATTGGCCAATCGCCGTGTTTGAATTGGAGCAGCTGAATTCATGAAAGCTGCAACTATTGATGTGACACTCGGTATGTGAACGGAATATGCCGCGCTCCCGAAACCTCACCAAGTGGTGCTTCCGTCCCACGTTGAAATGTTTCGCTGTATGCAGATTGCTTGAAAGTAATCATGCTTCAAGGAAACTTTTACCAAGTACTTTATTAGATAGGCGCCTGCAATGTAATCCATGGATTACTGTGCGTGCTGATGGCGGGTACCATCCGGTGACTGGTCTGACTCTGACTGTTGCCTTGTTTTTGCGATCATGACAACGACTTCGGCAAATCCCGGTTTTGTACTCTATTATACTCAGTAAGATCCGTCCGTCGTTGGCGGTTCCAGCCATTGCGTGTACTTCAGTGCTTCCCAGAGGATCAAATTAGACAGTCCTGCACCAACCAATTTCCTACGTCAGAACCTAACTAAAAAGCAAAGCAATCATATTTTCGTTGGGTCGAAATGCGGATTCTGAGGCCATTATTTCAACTGCTGGGTGGCATTGACAGCCAATCGATTGGCCAATTGTACGTAGCACAGAGGAGAGTTCTCACGTTATCATGCATCTATGCATTATCATCTTTGGTTCGGCGATGGAAATCGTACTCAGCCCTGTCGCATGTCGAAAAGTACTGTCGGTTACACACAACCGTGGAACGTTGGACGGTTACAGAATTCCAAACCTGGGAGCTGGAACTTCTAATCTTGCATCGCCAAATCATACGTGGGGAAGAAGTTGATAAACCTCAGCCCCAGTGGCGAAGCTAGCTCAAGCTTAAGCATACTTTCTATGATGCTAATAATGTTGCGTACACTTCACATGAGTCTTATCTGTATCGAGGATATGCAAGAATAGAACCAAATTACGCGGGCCTGATCATAAGAAGATACTTATACCGTTGGAAGCACATAGCCGGACCGAAATCGCAATCGGAGCTCAGTTGTTCTTTTGTCCAAAAATTTCAGCCGTACACTAATGACCTGGTGCTCGGATATTCAATCGACTGCCAGTGGTTCGATCGAATGTGATTGCCAGTGGTTCAATCGAATGTGAACATGATGCTGCGCTTAGTTCCGCGTTAAGTCCATGAAAATCTGAGGGCTAATACTCTATTAGGGAAGTATTGCCAAGCACTGTACTCGGTGCCGGTACCTTTTTGAAGTACCTCTTGCAGTAAGAACCCACCAAAAGATACTTAAATTATATTGCTACTCCAAACACCTGTACCGCGGGTATAGTGCCCAGAGCTTGGAGTTTCAACAAGGTACAGAGTTCCTAGCCCAGCGGCATGCTTAAACGGTGATTCTTGGTACCGCGACACTAGCGGGGTGGAGATCCTATGTGGTTCGGGAAGTGGGGCGGGGATATAGCCCTTCTATTCCGAGCTCGCGAGAAAAACAAGCAAATTTTTGGAGAGTTTGGGTCAGTGAGGCAGGGAAGCTCTAAATTTCCTTGCTCCAGAAATTCTACAGTTTTACAAAGGAGTCGAGGACTAAAATAGGCCTACCCTCAACTTTGAAGTTGAAGCTCTATTGCCCAAACTCACCATTATAGAACATTGCGTAATTGGTGAAAAGCAAAACTGGAACATTTTTCGGCAAAAACCTCATTGGGTGTACTCTACACGCATCTGAAACCGGGCCGAGTCCCCCATGTTCTCTGGATTTGTGGCTTGATATTGCAGGCAGGTATACCTATCCGAATCCGACACCCATCGTCATCGTTTCCTCCAGAAAAGGTTGCATTTATAAGATTGAGCGCTCGAGCCAAGGCTACCTCTCTAGACGCAGTTTTTATATGTAGACGACTGGTACCAGCCAAAAATTAAAGGAACGCACATATCCAGGGAAGTACTCGGGCGGAGTTTCGAAGTAAGCAGAGGAGGGCTTAGATATGGGGGTTCTCAGTTTGACTTGGGCCCAGGGCGAAGCATGCCAAATTTCTCTCCTCCATGAGTACCTAAATTGAAACCCTCTGGTTTTCAGTCCGGTAAACCTACACATCCGAATGTACATCTTAATCGATGCCCTTAGTTGAGGCATCTTTCTATACACACGTAGAATCTTTGAGTACTTACTCCGGTCCTTTTTGCCGGAATCCGGAATCCCTGCGCGAAATCCATGGCAAATACTAGTTGTTTGCGCGTGGAGCTAGAGATCGTGCGTCTCCGCCAATCTAAAATCTAGACTTCTCCCTGGTTTGCTGAAAATTCCCATTTGGATATGCTGAAGGCCCAAGGTCTTGATTGCTCTCAGTTTTATTCCATACACGCGATGCACACCAGTAACAGACTTGATCAGGTACCAGGTGTGATATACTCTCGGGGTGTCCCTGACCAGCTGAGATACCAAGACCTCATCTGCCAAACTATGTAACTTCGGAAGTTGCTCGCCAGGTTCAAGGACCCAGGATAATTCCCACGTGGTATCTCAAGCCCTACTCAATCCGAACTCTAACGCTCCAGCCCCTGACCGCGAAGTTCTAGTCAATATTAGGGATGCTATCTAATGTGAAAGTGTTCGGATTCCCCAACGTAACTCTATGTGCAGTTACACGGCCAACACAGTCGACTTCGGCTTCCAGCTTTAATTTTGCGAGTATTGAGCACGATTCATGCACTAATTTCTGTTACCTATTGGGGTCAATCAGCCGTGGAGTACCATTCTATGCTCCATGCATGGACGCACGCTCTTAATCTTTCTTCCCTCGATCGTGGGGTTACCTGGGATTTCGGCAATCCTTGTGATCATTGCCGTGGAGTGTAAGCTGGGTGTTGATCGTATCCAGTAGGTGACTGGGAAATGGAGCCAGGTTCTTCAAAAAAGGTAATGCTACAAAACAAAGTACTATTTCAGGCGCCGGAGGGGAGTACTATTTCATCAACTACAAACGCACCTTATCCGCGACTAGCCAGATGCAGGCCATTGCAATATTGTACCTATGTACATACGGAGGTAGGAGATAACCAAAATCCCAGCCGTATTATCTGGTCCAGCTCGTTGCTTTTGTAGCACGTGCAGGTTGCATGGCTCCGTCGCCAACAGCAACTTTCATTCGCTTTAACGATTAAACCAGATCGCAATCTGGCAGAGCTTGCAGCCAGACGAAGAGACAATGGGTTATGTCTCCAATGCAACCTGCATGCACTACAATTGGACCAAATTATATACGGCACTATATACAAGGCGAACATTATGCATGCATGCAGATGACTCGCTTGTGGAACAAGGACATGGAGGAACCCGGTTTATGTTGATGAGACCCAAAGCAACCAGCGGCGCGCCATCCAATCCAAGTTGCAAACGAGCTTTCCTTCCAGAAGGTGAACTGATGAGCGCTGTTTTGTCAGGATGTGGTACAGGCTAGAGTTCGTCCACTTAGATATTGGATGGCCGTCTAGTCTTATTCAAGGATTTCCCATGCTTACATTCGTCCGATCTGCATGTAACGCTCTCGCCCGTATATTTACCTATAAGCTTACACCTGCACAGCGCAGCAATTGTTCTCATCCGCGCTTCCTGTCAGACCCAGTATTTGAGAAGACCCTGTCTGCATCTTCAACACGTTTTATCTTGGTAACCGTGTTTTGGGCATCGGGACAAGGTGCGGATATTAATTTTGACCTGGGTTGAAGCTGGCCCATTTTCGCTAACTAATCTTGCAGTAATACACCGAGGATTTCCGAGCCCATCTTATCCTGTACCCTTTATATCGCCATTGATTCCGGGAAATCCCCCGAATCTTCACCCCACTGTCGAAAGAGTTGGAAGATACAACAGTTACTGCGAAATAGAGGGTTAGGGTCAATAAAATGCCGATCTCACAACACGACCGCGACATATTTCAACGAACAGCCCGAGTATCCAGCATATTCTCCCTTCTCGGTGCCAGCTTCATAATCATCACCTTTTGCACCAGCAAAAATTTCCACCGGCCGATAAATAGACTCGCTTTCTATGCGTCGTTTGGCAATATCCTCACAAATGTGGCGACAATATATGCGCAGGACCCCATAAGAGCAGGCCAGAATAGCCGAATATGTCAAGTACAAGGAGCGATTATACAATGGGCAATACCAGCGGATGCGCTATTCGTACGCGAGAATTTTGATCAGATTTCAGTACAGAACCTTCGCTAATGTTTTGTAGTGTTTGGCCATGGCGTTTAATGTATATCTCACGGTATTCCGAAAGAAAACCTCAGACCAACTCAAAGTCTTAGAACCTCTTTACATTGTTCTGTGTTACGGTATTCCACTGGTGCCGAGTCTCGTCTTTTACTTCTGTAACACGACGAAGGGGAAAATTTACGGACCAGCTACGTTGTGGTGCTGGATCGATGATGACTGGCAACTGTTACGGATTGTTGCCTTCTATGCGCCAGCTTGGATCGTGTTGGTGACGACCTTTTTTATCTATGCAATTGCCGGTCGAGTTATATTTACACTGCGTAAAAATCTTCGTCAATTTGCTAAAGACGGCCGGCACTCCAGCCATATTCGCTCGCACATCCAGGGCAACCAAACCATCGACGACTACGAAGATCCTCTCGTCGTCCCCGGAAAGATCGCAGTAACAACTGTGGACACCGTGGAACTGACGAAGATTGAGGACCTGGAGCGCGTACACCCGAAGCAAAATGATAGGCGTATTTCCATCTCCCCTGGAATCAGTCGCCACGCCAGCCCCTGTGTCCCCGAAGTCACATCCTACACTTGCCATATTGAAGCAGTTCCACATCGGCCCTCGGCTATACCTCGGCCGATGTCAAGGAATAACAACGCAGTTGAGGCCAATACCGCGGCATGGGCATACTGTCGATGCGCAATGCTTTTTTTCCTCGCGCTTATCATAACATGGGTACTATCCCCATTTCTTAACTTTTATTTGTTCGGAATACTGATGAGATACAGCTCCCATCAAGCATCAACCGCGCCTACAACCTCGCTACCCCCGGGCAGTTTCGTTTTGGCCTTAATTTCAGTGCCGTTTTGGTATTACCAGCGCAAGGCTTCTGGAACGGCCTGATATACATCGTCACAACGCTTCCCGCGTGTAAAATATGGTTTAGAGATATATGGTTGCAGCTTCAGCGGCCGGTGATATGGTGCAAGCAAAGCTGGCCTCGACGGTTTCAGAAAGACACTTCTTCGGCACAAAGTCTGTCTTCTCTATAGGTTTTCTAGGGCGATGTATTATGCCGTCTTTGATGAAGTAATGTAATATTTCTTTTTTGCACATAGGGGTTTGGCCTAAGGAGCGGAGTTTGGGGAGTTGAAACCTTTCTGGGTGGTACGCACTGCTTTGTAATTGTCTGGGCTACTTTAGATATAGCTTTCGGACGACTTTTGGTGGGATTTGGGGCCTTTTGGGCTGGTATTGGCTCCACGAAGCAGGCACGCATAGTTTGTCACTCGATTAATGAGAATTCAAGCTTAATATAATTATCACGAACGCCTTACACGTAAACTAGCTTAAATGAAGCACCCTCTTCTTCAACAAGGCGGCGCCAATTGAATATCAATTAATTAGTAACTATAGTAGGGTCTATTCACCGGTACCTCCAAACCTCCAACAATTTCCAAATTCTGGGCGTACGCCGGTGTAGGTAGAAAGCATACCGGGCCACTCGGATAGGCGTCCACTCGCATGGATCTTGATTGGCTGGAAACAGATCCTAAGTTCATGATTGGTTAAAATGGATCACTCAGCAGTACTACACCCTTGAGCCTGTTTCATCAGTTTTACGAAAACCATTTTGGAACCAATCACATACAACAATCTCGGTCCTCTCCGCTGTTTTGGTTGGTGTCCGAGTGAATGGGCATCCGAGTGGCCCGGGACGCTTTCTACTTGTCAGTGCCTACGTAGCTACGTTACATTAAGGTAGTGGAACGTGCAATCTATCATGTGTTGTTCTTGAGTATACACTTTGGCTTACTTACGCATAGAGATACTACATCTAGTTCTAATGCAGAGCGGGTTATCGTAGACCCAGACAAATCAAGAGTTCGTCTCACCGCACTGACGATGAAAAGCGCAGCGTTCTGACCGGGTGGATGGAAACGATCAGCGACGGGATATCGATATCCCGATGGGTATTTTGGTAATGGTCGGTCGGGATGATACAGATAATTCCTGCTCTATATGATTCTGTTCACGTGGTTTCTCATCCTGCGGTACCGTTGTGCAGGTGGACCTAATCTAGAACGCCGGCAGAGATTCTATTCCTGAGCAAGGCCTTCGAACGTGAACCAAAATGCTGCCCTTGGGGTCCGAAACAACCCTAGAAAACCTAACTTCGCTAATGTGTATGGATCTTGTTCGTAGCACTGTTTCCGCACCCATTTATGAGACAGATGCACTATATATCTAGCCATATAGTTTTACATATAAGGCCACTCTCATTGGTAAAACACCCCCCCGGTCTTGGCCAGAATAGTAGATTCGCTGCGCCCTGGCATCTGCGTCAGCTTCTGCACCCAGGAAATCATCATGTTAGCATAGAAGGTTAATACCCTAATTAGGGTGTTTCGGTTCTTTCCCCCTGCCCTCGGTAGGGTACTTGACCGTCGTAGCCCGGGATTGATAATGTTGAAAGCAGACAACTGAAATATGGGCATTATGATGATCGTGAGGGCTACGACTAGCACTATAATTAGTTCTACTCCTTGCCCCAAGTAATACGTGTTGTCTTTAGATCTTATCTTAATTCCAATCGGCTGGCAATCTGCCGATTTTGGCTCACCGATAACCACGGTTCACCGACAATCTCGGTACGTGAGTAGTTTGGCTGCGATCTTCTCATCTAAATAGACTGGATTCTTCAGCAACCCTAGCATCGGACTCAATGCCGCAGAGTGGGGCAACTCTCGCTACCGTAGAATTTGACGGTACTACCCGGTTTATTGTAACTGCATCTAGCAGGTCCTGTTGGTTAGAAGGGCTCGAACCTCTCATATAAGGCCAGCACAGCTGAGAACCAGATGAATGGAAGCGTCTGGCCTCCGTCAGCGCTACAGGATATCGTTACTAATATTAATGGGCTCATTGAAGCGAACTTAGAGTTCTCTCCCGACACCGACTTATAAGCGCCCATGACGACTCATCAAAAGTCTGGTGACGACTCATCAAAAGTCCGGTGACTACACATCAAAGTTGGATGACTATTCCATGAGACATAATGTTATCAGAGCTATCTAATCGTTGACAAGGCGTCCGGAGAAATCGTACAAGTATAAAAAGTACCGAGTGGTCATCTGTGATACTACACTCGAGTACTTCCGTACTATTTTAAGAGCCCATCCACTACCTTCCGAAAGGCGATGATCAGCGGTGCAGCCAGAATGTCTTCAACCCTGCGGAGATGATGCCCAGGCGGCCCCGTTCGGATTTCCCTGCCGGTCGCGCGAAAGCGGTAAAGCTTTTAGGGGTGGTACTATATAGTAGTGTCCTGGGGGCGGGCCGTCCCTGGGGATCAGCACCCAGAGTACCTTCCTCACGCCTTGTTGACTCCAGTCGAAGAAGGTTGTTAATCCCTTCAGACGTCTTCAACCCAAAGCCGCCGATGGATAGGATAGTTTCGTCCAGTAATTTTGCGAGATACTACTACCCACCGAACTTGTAAGCGGACTTGTGAGCGGCAGTGAACAACCAATCCCACAGGTCATCGGCTCCTCTGGTATGTAGCTCGGAGAATTCCGCTCGGTAATAATTCGCTAACAAAGGAGTTCGGTTATCGTGTCAATTGTGGTAATAGTATAGACAAACTACGGCCAGAGTTCTACAACGCATCGTTCTCCGTGCCGTTTCCCCGGTATTGCTGCTTTGCCTCCCATATCCTCCTTGTTCTTTCTCCTCTTTATATCCTAAGAGTTGAGTACTGGTATTTCAAGAACTTGAGTCTCAACTATCATTCGCTCACTCAATTTGTTCGTAACATGTTCCACTTGGCGTTCGTTTGAGCGTAAAGCCGGACAGACACCCGTTCGTTGTTTATGTATCTGTTAATATAGTAAAGAAGCTCCTAAGGCGATAGTATGGTCGCTTGTAGCGAGCCACGAGTGCGGGAGTCGAGTTCGGTATCACCCTTTTAAGTAATAGTACAACTGCCGATTCATCGGACGAGTTTGTAATTCTGGGGTTGGCTTCCTGAGCACAGGGATTAATTAGCCTATTGGTTATAATAGGTCAATCATAGAGTAATATCTCCTAGATATCTAGGTATTGTGACGTACACTTCACTCTATATTGACGAATTTGGTTGACATGCCTGGAAGCATTTCCACTTTTCCAAATTGTTCAGTAGATATCAGGGAGCAAGCCCACCCACGTCTTTCTGCGGTGCCTGACGCATCGGCAGTACTCGTCTCGAGGTATTCGTAGGTCAACATCCGCAATAAATAAGTATCTTCAGGCAAGACGCGGGTGAGAAGTTGGCGAGACCTTCAGTAGTACTAATTGTCCTTATCACGTCTTAGTTCTTCTCATTGAAAGCCTGTAAATGTCAACTTTCGTGCTGTCTTTATATGCTTTATGTAGGATTGAGCAAACGATTGGCAGTCAACGCCTGCATTGTCTTCCCGAGCACGAACTGATATGCGAGCGATTCGACCGCTATCATATCAATTGGAATCAATCGAATGTTGAAGGAATTGAGGGCACTTATTGTCATCAATTATACGATAGTTTTTTCCGCCGAGCCTTGCTTAACTACTTGGGTTCCTTGCGACGCCCACTCGTCACCTAAATGTACTCACTGTACACAGCTCACGCCAGGTCTCCGGACAGTTAATTCGTCGCGCCAGTCAACTTCGGCTGCTCTAATTTTTTGTTTGTGAAGAGCCATCTACACTATTGCTGCAGTTTTTGTTATAATCTCGCCACCATAGTAGTCTGTCTAGGTTTTCTTGTCCAATTTTTCACGCTGCGTAAGTGACAACACATGATCCTCAGTAGTATCGTGGCAAGTACATCTTCATCATATACACACATTTTCACAGTCAGGATCCCTCAGAATCACACACGGCATGCGCCCGTACCGTTATTTTTTGGTTAAGGATATAGAAATCGTCCCCGCTCCCGCCGTTTTTCTCCGATATATCTTCACTCTACTGTCCGGGATCTCGGTCTGCGAGGGCTAAGCTGTGATATTGCGGGTATATCGTCCCCCGGCCGGGTTGTTCCTCGCTACAGACAGTCAGTCTGACTCAAAGAAAATAAGAATTACACTCCAAACATAGGTTTGGATGTAAGTACTAATCCTTCAGCTTTATGATTGGGCCTGAGCGCGTCTGTAAGCATAATCTCCACTATTCGGGGAGAGTAACATACTCGCAATTACAGACTCGATGAGAATCCTTATTTCAACAATGCTCAAGCCTGGGCAGCATCTATGGTGGCCCATGTAGTAGAATGGCTTTCCAGGACCGTCGAAGGCCCAGTGTTCCAAAGCGGCCAGGCCGTCCTGGATTTTCAGAGGCCTGGCCTGCCTTAGCGGCGGCTTTTAAACGAGGGCCGGGCCGGCCTGCAGTCTTTGGCAGCTAGCCTGTAGGTTTGATGGAACAAAGGATAAACAAGATTTTTTGTTTGAAAGACACCCTCTGCTGGCTACACCAAGATAACCTCCTGAGCACGAACCATTCAGGCTGATATCTGCAGGCTTATTCAGGCCCATGCAGGCTTATGCAGGCTTTTTCAGATATCTGCAGGCCACCTGGCCCGGCCTAGGTTTTTTGATTCTAGTCTGGCCGGCCCCTGTTAGCGCGGGCTTTGGGAATGAAGGCTTGGGCCGCCGGCTGGGCCGCTTAGAAACACTGAAGGCTACGGTATCGCTTGGGCCGTAAGCGGCAGCAGTTATGATTGACATGAAGCCCTCGGCGATTCCCATCGCCAACACGCAGAAGAGGGGAGCACCTTCGGAAGGCGTCTTTCTGTCAACGCAATAACAAATTTAAGCGCATTCAGCAATCTTCGCGGAGGCGGAGAATGCCCCAATCCCAATAACAAAGCGGCGAGACGTTTGCGGGAAGTATTCCGAGTCTGCTTCCAATCTGAAGATACTGATGTGGATCATAATTTTCAAGGCCGTAGGTTTGTCTACACCTCCAGGATAGCCCTTCACGCAGGCGTTGCCAATCGTCATGGCAAAACTGGCGAGGGCGAGAAATTACCGAACGTCGGCAAAGCCACCAGAGGTACGGTAACATGAACCAGTACTATGGCGTGGCATTTGTATCGGTGTTTTTCCGGTATTCCGCGCGGAGCAGGAATGTCTTGGTCGCTTTGCAGGACTCGTCACTACTCGAATCAGCACCGCAATCGAAACAGACCTTCGGGGCGAATACAATCTAGAGTTCAGGGGATTCCTCATTACTCAAAGAATGCTTCGTGTGCGGAGGCCTAGTTGTTCAACATGTCGTCGTATAAGAAGGCAACCGGTTTTCCGTCGCGGTTGATGATTGGGTTCGGCATCCATGCCTTTCGATGAACGAGAGCGCTTGACATAGTCTTGTTGTTTCTCTTTCCTGTTTCGGGTATATCGATTGCGTATTAGCGTCTGTTGCGATATTGAAGGGAGATCCGCGTGCGTGTATTGACTTAAGGTATAGAGAAGAGAGAAGGAGAAAGACCCGAGTTATATACGAGAGAAGTGTGCCACCATCAGCCCCACGTACGGTCAGCTCGTGTCAGCTCTATATATACATGCAACAGCGTTGTTACAGGTATACTTGTGCCGGAGATATGTTACAGATCTGATACACGGTGACTGTTGCAGGGGCTGATGTCTCGCCCATATATCTCGAGTCTTTCTCCTTTCCTTTTCTCTTCTCTGTACCATAGAATACACGCACACGGTTCTCCTCAACTTCCATATCGTAACAAGCATCGTCGGGGGCCTGATGAGTGAGAGTTTGTGCACAGATGGAGGTGGAATTGGATCAGACTACAGCCTATTGAAAGAAAATGGCGAATGAGGATGCTACAGGTCTCCATAATTGGAAGTGATCGGCAATGACTACTCAGTACATACATGTACTTACCTACTAAGTAAGTAGGTATCTTTATAATCCTCCAAATGACACCATGGTTCCCCAAATTACATCAACACACCGAGAGCTTTCTGAACCTCTAACCAGGGTAAATTGGGTGTTTGGGAAACTATATGTTGCGCAGGGAGCTTCGATGTGTAGATGGATGTTTATTCTGTCATTCGCGTTTTGTTTTTAGTGAAGGCTGTACGATGAATCAGCATAGATGCATCGATGTCCCCTAAGTACTTAATCAGATTTCCTCGAAGCTCAAACTTCCACAAATTTGCAACCCCTCAAAGCATCTCTGCCTTCCGCAACGGCATCGCACCTGCTTATTGCGCTGTTCTACGCATCCTTTCCGACATTATGACTTCCGAGAACCTTGGATTATTGTACCCCCTCCTAGGTCCCTCAGCTGCTTTGCGGTACCTGAGCTAGGTTTAACTCCAACAGAGCCAATCTCCAACAGTCACTCCTGCCCGATGTTACCCATGACGAAATCACGAACGCCTATATCGCATCCAATAAGGTTATCACAACGCTTGGTTTTCGTCGACGCCACCTGCAAGTTGGGTTTGTCGCTTGTTTACTCTGTCCTTCCCGACCGGCAACTACTTCGCGACACCTGTCTCGGTCCCATCGAGCGGCGGTTTGATACGGAATTGAAATATCTGAAGGAGTTCGCCTTGCACAGTCCCGATGACCCGAGGCTTGCAACCGTTTACCGTAGCTATCGCGGAATCCCTAACCCGGACGCAATCCACAATCGATGATCTACACGAGGAGCTCACAGAGATAATCGGGCTGTTTCCGCATCTTGAGTTGTGGTTGTTGCCGCGTTGTATCCCACGGTCTAACACCGCACAGCGCGGATCGGACGTTGTGAAAAAATAGAGATGTCGACAAGGACTGGAGGATTACGGTCAGCTGAGGGAACTTAAGGACTAACAAGAGCTACTGGACGAGATAGGGGAATATCTAGGCTTGCCCAAGATGTCGAACTGCAAGGAGGAAGGAGTCGAAAGGGTCGGATGTCCACTTAGGAGGAGATGGTATACGGGGGACGCACAATGAACAATCATGGCGAGGAATGATAACTCGATTCAATTCCTTTCGAACCCGTCGTTAGATCTAATCGAGTGCTCCGCAATGACTCTTGAAGCATAAGGGTCGGTGTGGAAGCGCTATCACAGCCACGGCGGACAGTTGTGCTTTGCTTTGCCTAACCAACTGCAACATACTGTAGCAAGCACAATGCTTCGACCGGCCACCCATTTGTGACCAGTGTTCTCAACCGTCCGTCCGTCCGAAATAACAAAGGACGGGACGGGACGGCCAAACGCCGTCCGTCCAAGGGTAGGACGGAAAAGGTGCCGTCTTTTTGAGGCAGGACGGACGGGGACGGAGCGGGGCCGTCCCCGGTCGTCATCTATCGACATCCATGGATATTTCTCAATATACATAATAATTATATAAAACTCATTACAATTATCCTAACCTTGAAGCAAGATCCTTTAGCATCTGCTCCATCTGTACAATTTTATAGGAACTCTGTATAGATACATCTATTTATATCTTTTAACGCGCACTCTCAATACTCAATTTGGTTTCCTCTAAGTATAACGGTAACCGCCCGATGACGGCCGGGGACTGTTGTGTGCGGGAAGGCATTTGACGAAGGATCATAAGTGCAACGTGGTAGGTTGCAAGGCTAATGCAGGACAGAACTGCACCCATAATGTTGACAAGTGCGTCAACTGCAAGGGAAATCATATCGCAAAGGCCAATGTTTGTGTTAAGAAACAGGAAGCCATTAAGACTGCGAGGGAAGAGAGGTGAACCTGGAAGGAGAGAGAAGGGGAACACCGAAATGTGACGACAGATCAGCAGAAGAAACCGGCTCAAGTTGAGGATGGGGGACCATCCACAGCAGAGGCCGAGAAGAAAGCCAATGATGATGAGCCAAAAGATAAGGAGCCGGAAGTTCAGGTCGTTTCGACACAAGCGACAATTGAGCCAAGCTCCAGTGCAGGGATCCAGGAAACCCCCATGACGCAATGGTGAAATGCATAATGCATAATTGTGGGAGGGGGTATGATGCGACGATGATTGCGCTGGAAAAAGGAATTGTTTGGGGGGCTGATGTTGTAATGATGCAAGAACTGGTGGTGGAAAAGGAGGGATTTTGCATCAGTCACCCAGGTTATAGGCTGGTCAGGGGGGGAAGAGTGATGACCACAATACGAAGAGATACGCCCCTGGAATTTTCGGAAGTGGATATGGGGGGAGATGGAGATGTACAGGTGTTTGATATAAAATATCCCTCAGGGAGAGAAATGAGGTTGGTAAATGTGTACGATCAGCTGAGGCAGGTGGGGGGGGTGAGCAGCCAAGGCAGACCGGCACAAACAGCAAGATGAAATGAGATTATGGGGCGGAACAAGATCCTGTTGGGAGGAGATTGGAATGCTCACAGTGATAGATGGGATCCGGAATGCTCACCAAAAAGAAATGAAGTCTTTCTAAAGAATCTTATGGATGAGTATGAATTGACAGATGTTACCGATGGGGAAGCAACCTATACGAGTATGAGAAACGGCGAAATTTCGAGATCACTAACAGATTTCTTTATAACGAAAGCCCGGATGGCGAATAGTTTGGAGATAGCTACAGATTTGCCAACTACTTCGGATCACGCGATTGTGAGTGCTCATTTAAGATGGGACAAAGGGGAAGGAGTCAGAGTGTCAAGAAAGGTTACAGGATGGGATATTGATAGGCTCAAGTCGGAGGAAGAAAAAGAAAATTATGAAAAAGCAGAAAATTATTGGAAGGACAAGAGCTCAGAAAGATCTGTTTTGACCGAAGAAAGCAGTGAAGAAGAATTACAGAAGGAAGCTGAGTGGATACAGCGGAATTTTGTTAATCATCTTAATAGGTGCTGCAAAAAAGTTAAAGTTTGTGCGAGATATAAGAGGTGGTGGAATGAGGAGATCACAGAAAACAGAAGGATTTTGGGCTCGTTAAAGAGGGCCCGACGAAGGGGGGAAGCGACGCAGTAACAAGTTAAGAGGCAGCGAAGCAATGTCCGACGAATAATCCGACAATCGAAAACGAAGATGTGGCAAGATTTTTTGTTTTCGGCCATGAAGGAGCAGGTATGGCAGGCCTTGAGGTATACGAAACCGGGGGGCCAGCAAACGACGAAAGCTTTGAAATCCAGAGAGAGAGTAGTGGCGGAATCCTCGGAAGGCAAGGCAGAATTGATTACAGAGGAAGCGTTTCCGAAGCCTCTGAAGGGCGTGGAGAGAAAGGCCCAAAGAGAGGGAGGAGGGATGTGGAAAACAATTACTGATGAGAACATCCGGAAGGCTCTGTTTGATCAATCAGTTAGGAAGGCACCTGGTCCGGACAGACTGGGGTTTAAGGCGATTAGGTTATTGTGCGAGTGGGATGCTCCGAGAATAATTGCGATCGTTAAGATGTCATTTAGGTTAGGGATACATCCACGAGCTCAGAAAGAAGCAAGAGGGGTGGTTAAACCAAAGCTGAATAAGCCAGATTACGGAGTCGCCAAAGCATATAGGGTGATTATGTTGTTAAATTGTCTGGGAAAGGTGGTCGAGAAGGTAGCAGTGAATGCAATAGCAGAGCAGTGTGAGCGAAGGCAGCTACTTCACAACGGACAGTTTGAATGCAGAAAGAGAAGATCAGCAATAGATGCGGTTGGAAGGTTGATGAAGAGAGTGGAAGAGGCGTGGAAGAGGGGGAATATCGCGGCAGTGCTGTTGATGGATGTTAAGGGAGCCTTTCCACATGTGGCAAAGGGGAACTTGATAAAAAGAATGGAGGAAATGGGATTTGAAGCCGATCTGGTGAGATGGGCGGAAAGTTTTATGGAAGAAAGAAAAGTGATTATGTCGATGGATGCAAAGGAGGGAGACAGTATGGATGTGGAAACGGGGGTTCCGCAGGGGTCGCCAGTGTCTCCACAACTTTTCGTTATATATCTTTCGGGATTGTTCGGCAGAGTTGAAGAAAAAGAAAAAGAGTGTAAAAGCGAAGGCATATCTTTTGTCGATGATGTGGCATGGGTGGTAGAAGGTGAGGATGTGGGGGAATGTACACAACAATTGGAGAGATGCGCGAAGGAAGCACAGATTTGGGCGAAGGAAAACGCCTGTCAGTTTGACATCGAAAAAACCGAAGCGATTTTGTTTACTCGGAAGAGAGGCAATAACGAACCCAAGATGAAGGCCAAGATAAGGATCGGAAGTCATGAGGTTCAATACAATAAAGAAGCGACAAGATGGTTGGGGGTATGGCTGGATGGTATGCTTACCCTGAATAATCATACAAAGAAAACGTTTGCGAAGGCAAGAAGAGCGCAGAATAGGGTACGATCCTTGATGGTGAAGAAAGGATTGAGCCCAGAAGGATGTCAACGAATTCAAGTTGCTGCAGTACAGGCCGTTGCTTTATACAGAGCTGAATTGTGGTGGAAGAAGCAGAAGGGCAAGGCTCAGGAGGTACAAAATTTTTTGAATAAATAAGGAAAAAGAGTAACCGGATGCCTTAGGACGACACCTCAAGGAGCGTTGATGAATAATGCTGGACTTGGACTGGCGAATGCGATTCTTAATACCCGGGTTAGACGGTATAAGATGAGGCAAATGATGATGCCCGATGCTACTGGCAGAGGGAAAATGATAGAAATGGAAGGAAACGTGGTTAGGAGGGTGGAGGGGATTGATGAGTTGATCCCGGAGGATTACCCTCTTGAGAGAAGAAGGTATGAGGGAACCACGTTACTGGAAATAAAGAAAAGGCTGAAGGCCAAGTGATAATTCAGGAAGAAGAACAGGCCTTGGAGGAAGCGAGAAACGAAAGAGAGGGCTTGGTTCTTTGGACTGATGGATTGAGACAAGATGATGAGTGGGTAGGGTGTGCAGTGGTATGGAAAGAGGAAAGGTGGAATAAGAGGAGGGTACACCTAGGCCGACAGAAGGAAGTGTTTGACGCAGAAATGTACGCGATGTCGGAAGCAGTGAAAATTGCGGATGAGATTTGCTGGAAGAAAGAAGTAAAGAGAGTGATGGTTTTTACGGACTCTCAAGCGACTTTATGAAGAATACAGTCGGACGAACCAGGACCAGGACAGGTGCTAGCGTTACGAACGATAAGTTGGGAAAGCGAGTTGCTGGATAAAAACATCCGGGTTGAGTATCGGTGGGTACCTGCCCATAAGGGAGTTGAAGGCAACGAAGAAGCGGACCTACAAGTGACAAATGCGGCGTATAAGCATTGTGGAAGTTATACGGAGACGCAAAATCCGCTACCTCATTTGAATTATATATCTTTCGCTCACATTGGTCGACGGTTGACGGAGATGAAATGGGAGGAAAGTAAGAAAGAAATACAAGAGATGGGAAAGAAATCGAGGCATAGTTACCGGTATGATTTGGTGAAGAGGGGGGGTAACAGTGTGGTGATGAAATCCCAAAAATCGATTGCGGCGAGGTTTTATCAACTTAAGACAGGGCATGCTCTTATGGGGAAATACTTAATGCGCATCGGAAAAAGAAGAGATATGAAGTGTTGGTGGTGTGGACACGAATATCAGACAAGAGACCACCTTTTTAAGTGGTGTAAAAGATGGAAACGAGAACAAAAGCGACTTTGGGTTGACAGGCAAGAGGGGGAAGAAGAGTATGAAGGGGTTGAAAAAGTGATGAAAAAGCCGAAGATTAGTTTGCCGATGTCTCTTGTTTTTGCGGAGGAAAAATGTTCGTGGGCACTGTTAGATTTTCTTTTTCTTACAGATGTTGGCAGAATTAGCGGAGTGGTGGAGGAGGTGGAGAACTCAGATCACGAGGAGTCGAGTGATGGGGGGGTGTAAAAAGTTGATGTTGTTTTTGTTGGCGGTTTCTTTTGTTTTTTGGGGAAGAGGACTCACAACTTTGCTTTTGATTCTTTATGTTACGAAAGAAGTGGGGAGGAAATGTGTATGGGATATATGCCATGGCCGCCAGCGGCCGAATGCAACATGATTACAAACAAACAAACGGCCGGGGACTGTGGATGACGGCCGGGGACGGTACTTTGACCGTCCCCGGCAGACACCGGCCGTCCAGCCGTCATTCTTATGCTCGGACGGGACGGACGGTTTGTTTTGTTTGTTTGTTTTAATCATACTGTATTCACTCTACTTAGAGTATGACAGCCCCTTACTCCCCTCGGGACGGACGGTTATGGAGGCGCCCCGTCCGTCCTGGCAAGATTTCAGACGGTTGAGAACACTGCTCCTAGACTTCCCACCAGCGCTCCTAAGTACTCCCGGGTGCTCCTGGAGGCCACTGGAAGGGTCCGATCAGCTCCAATATTTTTCAATTGTAGGATTATGCTACGACTGACTACTCTCAGATACTCTCAGAGGCTCTTAGAGACTAAATTATATTTTACTAATGTCGAAACGAAACCTCCATTTTCGTAGCTACCGATGGTAGCTACAGTGTGCAATTTCCAGATCAGGATTTCCGCCACACCGAACGATTTCTGCGTCAATCAGATATTGCCACATCAGAGTATTACCCAGATATCTGCCATCGCAAACCGTTTGGAAAACCCCATAAGGTAAATCGATCCAACTTCTGGGGAGGACCAGAGTCGTCAATCCCAATTATTGTATTCATCAGGCAAAGGCAACATGGCTGGTAGATTGGCTTCCAAACGCGCCCTGGTGCTATCCAGATTCTTTGTGAAATTGTTGGTGAGGGCGGCATTGAGATTCCTCGCCTCGTTGAAATGGCCATTTATCTATTTCAGTGGCACTGGAGGTGACCAACCACCAGCGATATCAATCTTGATTCTAACTCCATCTTCTGGATCGATTTTCAGCGCCTCGCCTGTAATTCTGTCGCGGTCTGGCTACGGGCAGGCCTTCGGAGTTTCTACCGGTGCAGGAAGAGGTGGGTGACCCGGCTCCATGGATTTCAACAGTACATGCATTTTACCAGCACTAGGTGCTATCACATTACGCAGATCAAAAGTCCGCGCCTCTGCAGCATATCCACCTTTGGTGGTGTGGTATGAAATAATGAAACGCCATATCAATTCCAGTGCAACCTCACTTAATTCATTGTACCATTTCTCACCATTGTACTCCTGTGATAGCTATTTAACTTCATCCATTAGGGCGTATGGAGTTTCCAAAGCCCGTAAGCAGATAAGGAAGGAATTATCTGTCCCTTTATTGAGGAAATTAGAGTAGTTACTGGCTATGATACTATATATCTGGTTGAAGATAATCCACCGTGTCACCAAACTGTGCAGCGTGTGGATAAGAGCGGAGAGAGCAGCTGGGTTTGCGTACTCTTGGTTGGCCTTCCAATTCACTCGACCTCAACAAAATCGAACGATGCTGGGACCCAATGAAGGATGAAATATCAACTTACTAGTTTGTTGGAGCAAGTATGGAGACAATCGCACAAGCCAAGGTACTCTTCCATTGGTATTTCCAGCTGCATGTTCAAAACTAATCTATTGGCAGTCTACTCTGCGACACACTTGGAATGAGTTCTCGCAAGAGCTTATTGACAGACACTGCACCGACTTTCACAACAAGTGTGAGCTAGTTATTAGATACAATGGCCGCAACTGCTTTGATGGCTAGAGTGGAATGTACGACAGCGTATATGGAAATAGGGGCTGTAGCGGATGAAAAGTGGTCAGTGGAAGGCAATTTCAGGTACTATATAGGTGTTTATTGTGCCAGTTTACTTTTAATAGTTGAGGTAAGATCAAAGACATGTAAACAGTCTGCTCCACTGCTTTCAGAACTCTCTATTCCATGGTTGTTGAGATAGAATCTTTTCTGATGGAACTCACCCGTATAACCTAAACCATGCGCACGTGACCGAGAGAGGAATCGGCGACATGAGTAACTGGGGGGGTCGACGGTTACCTGGCAGCTCCGCAGCAGTTAGATACGACTTCGCATCTCCCTTCAACCTTCATCTCCCATCTCTACTCCGCAGCACCGCACCACCCTACAATGCTCCGTACTCTGCACTCTCTCGGTAGTTACCACGCGCTGGTCGTTCTGTTTAGGCCATCGTTTATTCCTCTCCTCGGTGGCAACATGAGGTCCTTCTACACTACGACTCCTTACGCAGTGGAGACTCAGATACCATTTTCTCGATATGAAGAGCTTGATAACAAGTGGCGTAAGGCCAATGAGCAGCTTGCTGAGACCCTTGACAACAAGTAGCACAAGGACGTGAACAACCTTGACGACAAATGGCGAATGCCAATGAGCAGCTTGTTGACAAGTTGCGTCACGAAATTGTAGAGGTTCAACGCATCAAGGTAGGATTCTTGCATTCCCTTGCCTAGTTCGAACTAATTTCGATATTTGTAGAGTGACGCACTGAAATTGATGGAAGAATAACTAGACTTCAGCACAATTCAATGTGCGAAGTGCCTTAAGTACATTATCAAGATTTAGCCAACCACATATCGCTAGCTAGTATCGCTGATATCTTGGATTGTAGAACGCATCACATACAAAGTGTGCCTTGATGGGACAATTACTGAAAAGGGAGGAGTTCAGAACATTCTTGATGCTTTAGCAATTCTTCCTGACTTCGAGAACATCATGAAGAAAGAGGTCGCGAGTAAAAAGCTTGTTACTAAGGATGTTGAGCGTTGTGTTAAGTGCCTCTATCACGAGGTGTCCAAGCACGCTCATGGAAACACTGGCGACATCACCATCAGGGAGGAGGACTATACTCCTAACCAGTGTTCCTAAGCGGCCCGGCCCGGCCGGCCTGTATGAAGCCGGGCCTGATCTTCGCTAGTGCAGGCCTGTGAATTGAAGCCTGGCCGGCCGCCAAATAGCCTGCAGGCCGCCAAGTCTTATCAAAGATATACGCAGGCCAGCTCAGGCTTATGCCAGGCTTTATGCAGGCCGGCCCCGGATTATGCAGGCCGGCCCAGGTTTATGCAGGCCGACCCAGGCTTTTGCAGGCCTTGAAGATATATGCAGGCTTCAAAGATATACAGGCCGGCCGGGCCGCTTAGGAACACTGCTCCTAACGAGTATGTCGCTTTGATTACCTTCCTCAAGCTTCAGAATCTATGGTCCCATCCTTTGGCTTAGAAGGTAGAGAAAATGGTGGCGAAGTGACAGAAGGAATAAGCTAGTCGGATGCGCATGGGTTCTGTACTAGGTTTCCTCTGGTATGATTCTGTTTTAACTATTCTCGGTGTTCTCGGCTGGGCTGTTAGTGTTTCTGGCTTTACATTTTAGAGGCCCAAGTGGACCCGAGTAACAATTATAGATCTTTATAACTAGGCCAGCTTAAATTGTGGCACTGTCACCAAGTTCTCCACTTGGTAAATGGACTGGGCCTGCTTGCCAAATAGGTTGACCCAGTTGCAAAGCGGGCCCCTTGCTAAGTCAGGCTCTTGACAAAATAATTACTTGACAACGGGGTTGGGACATAAGCGCTAAGCCTTGACCTATGCACACGTCTGCGGCAAGCCTTTGAAGAACGCACTTCCGAACCTGTCTATGCCCATCACCGGAGGCAACTCTATGAATCAAAACAGTGGCCAAGACCATGGCAACGCGCTTGAGGACCTGTAGAAGATTGCTGTAGCAGTTGAAGCGAGCTTCTTGGAGGTGTTGTAGTTCCCACCCCAAACGTTGGAATATAGAGGCTATGGTAGTACACATTGGAGAGGCTGTTCCTAACTAATGCTCATGCGCCGCTATGGAAACGAGACTCCACAGCAACGTATACAGACGCCAACAATGGAGCTTGGATTTAGCTCCATAACGGGAGCGGAAAGACCCACGTCAAAGGCCTTCTGGGACAGAGCAGTGATCTGTTGGCAGAAGCTTGTGCCTAGCCGACCGAACTTGTTGGAGGCCAGTATCTATCAGCGAACAGGGCCCATAGCGATAGAGACCAGGTGAATAACTGGAACCGCCACTACGACGTAGTGACATGTGCCGAGATGTCGCCGCGTGAGCTACCTGGAGGTGGCCGTTGTCGGAAAGACTACCGGGCCCCGGTAAAGACCTTTTCCTTGCGGGTATGAGAAGTCTAGTTGCTAATTTGATCACTTTTTTCTAGCGGGGTTTTGGCGGGGAGGTGGGGATTGCGGAGGTGGGGGGGGGTGGTGTAGATCTGTGTGGTGTTTAGCCGCGGGGGTGGTGGTGGCAATGAGGGGGAGTACGTTGAGACTTGAGAGGCTGGAGATGCCGACGACAGTGACGACGGATTTGCCGGGAGGTGTGGAGAGCGCGTAGATTGTAGGTACTTAAGTATTAATGAGGAATCGAGGGAGAGGGTGGAGGCAGGGTAGAGACGTCGGGGGTGTGTTGGTGGTGGTGTGGTGCTAGTGCGGAGAGAAGAGGGATGTAGACGCTTAGTTAGTACGCTGTCGTTAGGTGGATTGCTGTGGAATCCATGGGTCTTCACGGGTTGATGTACGTTGACAGTGCATTAAACTTTAGAACCAGATTATATGCGACTCGCACTCACTGACTTTCACTCACTCTCAGTCAATAGCTTAGCATGAAGTTGTTACTGGTGGTTAGAAAGGGTTATCATGGTTTTTTTGATTTTTGATTTTTATTGGAATTTGGCAGTTACAGTGGATAGATATTTGGAGCGATCGGTAACAAAATCGCCTCCGAGACCGGGTTTGGGCACTGGAATCTATTTACTAGCATGTTGACATTATCACGAGGCCGGCGAATTACAGATTATAAAAAAGTGGTTCATCATGGCAGTCAGTCATAGTGGGGATTGCTTTGATCCTGTTCATCCTCCCTGCCGTTAGGCCAGATTAGATCCGCCCAACGGCAAGGGAGGTACTCATCGACTACCCCCCCACTATCTCGGGTAACATAGGTAACATGCACCCTTTGCTAACATAGCTACACAGTATACTGGTCATTGCTAACAGGCCCATTAGCCGAACCAGAGGCCGCCCTCGATCCCGCCGCAGTCCGGGCCATTGAGGTCAGAATCATCTTGGTCTTTGAATGCGCAATGAAGGCAGCCAACAATGCTATTAGAAACAGTCAGCCCACCGCATATCTACCCACCTACCTCTCCCAGGACCTTCCGTGCCGCCCTGCAATCGACCGGCCCCCCCGCCAGTATTGTGGGATCAACTGAACTCGGCCTCCTTTTCCTCCTCTGCTTTTTCTCCCTCCTTCATGCCTCCTGTCTCGCCCGGAAAACTTAGACTGCGTAGTCGGAATCGGCCAACTGTTTTCTGGGAACATCGGACGTGACGATGTGAGCTGTGTCAGCTGCGGCACATATCTTCGAGAGGGCGAGAGCATCTGGATCCCCGCCGAGGCCAAGGAGGAGTTGAATAAGGAGGAGGAAGAGAGGAAGAGAGGAAGAGGCCATTAGGCAAAGAAAGCTGGAGGGGATGGTTTTTAATATAGCTAAGTCGGGGAAGAGGAAGAAGGGGGGAGTAACTTCAGACTAGGAGATGAGACAAAGGGGTTGCAAAATCCAATTGACCTCTTGGTGGGTGAATGCAATATGTACATCCTGATTAGAAAAAACTGGCTTTTTGCACAATGTGGCTAGTAGTCTAGATGGTCACAGTGTGAGGTAGGGCTCAATCCGGTCCGGTCCAGTGGGACGCAGACGCAGACGCAGATGGTTCCAGTCTGGACGGCTCAGTAACCAGATTTTTGGTGGACGGTCTTAGGTAGGGTTCGGTTCGGTTCGGTCCAGCAGGACATGGACGATTCCGCACCCGGACCCGCTAGCCACATTGCTTTTGCATTGGCTGCTTTGGATGGTAGGTCAAACCGGACTTTCAATGTTCAGTCTTATCTATAGCCTAGAGAACTGGCGCGGTGTTCAAAGACACATCGTTGTCACGGCGGGGATGAAGGTCATTAAACGAGTAGTACTTTCGCTTACTCGAACTGCGAACGTCTCGATCACACCTCCAAAAAAAAGAGCTACGCCGCTCAGAGATGCTTTAACCGCAAGATATATATCCACCTTCCACTAGACCTTCTTCACAAAAGCTTTCTAAATGCCATCCATGTGATCAAACATCGAATTGTGTATTGCGATCACATACTGTAAGGTCTAATGAGGACGATAAACGACGTTCTCGTGGACGCGTGGGCGACCTGCCCGTTTGAGTTTGCCGCTTGTTACAAGTCACGGGAGTACGCCGTTATCACAGACAAGTCGTGCATGAGTTCAATGTCGAGACCCGAAGTTTCTGGATCGATCTTTGCTGCAGCAGGGGTGTCAGCCGATGGAAACATTCCTATTTTCCGGTTCGAGTTCTTGTTATGCAATAATATATATATATATAAACTGATAATAAATAGCCTCTGTGTGCCTGAACACTGAGAGGACGTATCGAATTATACTTGGTGGTAGCACGGCATATGTGGACCAGGAGACTAGTCAACCGGATCCAGTCTTAGGAATAATTACGAAAATGCAGGAGGAGCTTCGGGAGAGCTTTCGGGCTGGCCTCCCAATGTATGAGAGAGTCGCCTCATCTCCCACTCAAAGAAATGAGATGACCTGTGGGTGGTGGGGGAAGGGTTCTGGGTGGTGCTCCTGGTGTTTAATGGGCAGAGGAGGAGGGAGGACTGGCTGGTGGCTGTTCAAGATCTGGCTAAGGTAGGATTCACCGATCATCTTCATCTAAATGTTACTAATTAATCAATTGGTTGCAGCTTTCAAGGACATCACTTGCTGTACGATTAGAGGCAGATCCTCGTTTCTTACTCGTCTACCGAGTTCAACGCTAAACTTTATGCTCCATACGTACTAACACTGTACTCTCGTCCCCACAGACTCCATTGTTCTTTGGCTTAGACTGAAGATATGGCAGAAGTATGAGTTAGGAGGTGGTTTTTAGTACTGTAGGAGTCAATCAGATTTTGAGTCGAAATCTCGGTGATACACTGTGCATGGACTTTTCACTTAGGGCAAATAACATCACCACGCACACGCACCTCTTGTCTCGCACTCATTCCCAAAACTTTCGTCGCTCGCTCGAAGTTAGATGACGGGTGGTTTTCGAGCGCACTTTTGTCTCTTTCTCCCACTATTACAATTAGTGTTACAAAATTTTCAGGAATCATTATATCCTTTTCGATTTTTATGGACAACTGCTAGTAGCTAGATCACCACCCAACGTGCCGACGTAGTTAACAATATATGGTGTTGTATACACCCACAGTATCTTGGACCACTCCAAATTCACAGTTGATATCACGCACACACCCTTGCATCATCATCGCCGGCACCTAGCGACCCAAAAAAAACGCCTCTATTTCATTATCACTCATCAATCTAAGATATCCCCAAACATGCTGCTCCTGCCCAACCAGCGTCTTCCTATATCCCCCCTCCAATCCTACCCAGCACTCGTCAAAACATAGCTACCTACCGTCAGCTCTTTCTCTTTCCCAACTATCACAACAACAGGGCATACCTCGTAATCGCATGCATCCGTTCAGTCGTCAATCTATCCCTTCGTCAGCCCTGACCCTTCCTCTTTTGGAGCACACTCACTTCAGGGAAATCCGCAATAGCTCCTCAGCCGCAGCTTGGTTCTCTTTCTGTAGCTTTCGCCATGCGACAGAATCCATAATCCAAGCCACCGTCGCCTTCTCGGCCACCACCGTTGCGGTCCGCGGTGTTTCCGAAAAGAATGGGAGTTCGCCGCAGGTGGTGCCTGGGATGTTAGTCTGAGGAGTGGAAGGGGGGGAGAGTAATACCAGCAACAATGCTCTCCGAAAACCGGCCTTGGTCGAGATCATATTCAGCGCGGAAAATACCCTCTTCGATTAGGAAGAACTCTCTTGATAGGTCCTGGGTACATTAGTTGCCAGGGGGAGGGGGGGGGGGGGAAAGATGGGGCATACCCCACGACGAAACACGATCTCTCCCTCTTTATACACCCTCCTCTCGAACGTACTACAAACTCCAAACCAAAAATCTTCATTCTTATCCGTCACTCCCTGGAATGTCTGGAGTATCAGCGGTAGCGGTTGCCGAAAACTCGCCCATCGCGTGCTCTGCATAACTTCATCGCTTGTCATCGTTATTGCAGCGGCGTTTTGCACCAACGCCCGTCTCGGCGACGAGGGCTCGAATCCGCTGGTATCACCCGAGGGCTTCACGGGGATACGGAGATATTGCTCCGTCGTGGTGTTGCTAGATTCGTGGTACAATGCCTTCAGAAATTCATTCTCGCAGAACTCGAGCGCTTCGTTGAGAGTTTCGAAGACAAGCACGGACTCCCATACCCCAACCCCCCGGAGTGCACTTCCTACGTCCCCGCCCCGCGACACACCGGAGATAATCATCTCTACCCCCCGCACGGCCATAAGCCGCTGCATCCGCGTGAAGGCTTCCGCAGCGGAGAAGTCGATGCCAGAGACGTGGTGGAGGTCGAGGACAACAAAGCGGGTGGTGGTTTTGTGCTCCTCGAGCAGCTTCCGGACGTGGGTCTCCACCGACGCGATAGTGCCAAAGAACATATACCCAGCGAGCTTGACGATTTCGATCTGTGAGCCGACTTCGCGCAGGAAACGTTGTTGCGTTGGGTTCCGGCGGACGGTGGAGCGTGCGACAGTGCCGGAGTAGGTTGCGCGGATAGGGCTTTTCCGCGAGGTTTGGACGACAAGGGAGACGCAGGCTAGTAAGACCCCGACTAGAATCCCGATTACAAAGTCCCAGGCGCCCATGGTTACTACTATCGCGCAGATCTATGGAGTTAGCGCGGGAGTTAGCGGGGGGAGGAGGGGGCGGGTACTGTAAGATATTCCAGCTTGCTTAGTTTCCCCCAAGTATCGTACAGTGCCTCCCGCATGAGCTCTATTCCAAGCAGGAAGATGAGCGCGCCCACAACCATGACGGGGATATACCCGATGACCTTTGGACCCGCCGCCATCACGCCGAATGTTCCTCCCGCCAGCATGAGCCCCGCAACACGGCTATCCGCCCCGGCACGAATAAACAGTATCGAGTTACTGTACACTAGGTAGTTCTGGATGGACCCGCACACTCCCGACAACGCGTTTGACAGTCCGTGTGCGATTAGCTCCCGGTCTACGTCGACGTTGTCCATGCCTGTGGATACGCCCAGTGCGGGGACGTTGATGGGGACGTGGAGGATGCCAAAGAAGGTCAGTGCGAACATTGCCGGAACCGTTTTCAGGAGCGCAGTCCAGTTTACCGCGTGGAAATCTGTTCTTCGTAAGCACAGAGAGGGAACAGGGGAAGTTGGGAGTTACCGTAAAGAGTATAGAAATGCCAAAACGGCGCCCCCGAAACTGGCGCATCAAATACCCACCCCTTTTCGCGTAGCGTGTGGATTTCAAGATTTGGAATTGCCGCAACGAGGATGTGGAAGATGACGGGGATGGAGAGGAAGTACAGCGGCATGAAGAGCGGGCTTTTGATTACCTTTTGCGCCAAGATCAAGCCGCAGGAGAGAAGAAGTGGGATGATCCACAGGATGAATGTTGCCGGTGCGAAGAGCAGCGAGAGTGTGTCCAAGTCGTAGTTGAGACTCCCGTCCAGCCGTGCACAAACTTCCAGACCAGTGGCGAGTAAGAACCATCCCACACCTCCGATACAGCCAACCAGGATGTGCCGTGGGAAGAAGCCGACCAGCGAGCCAAGTTTCAGGTATCCGAGGGCGAAGAAGACGGCACCGGTGAGGATCGAGCTCAATGCGTAGGAGAGGATCACCGTTGCAAGCACGCTCTTAGGGTTGTCTTGGCCCACCTCGGCGAGAACCGTAAATGCCATCTTGTGGAAGAATGGAACGACTTCAATCTAACCGTACACATACAGTTTAAGTTAGCAGCTCTTGAACCGGGAATGGTGGGTTTCCATACCATCTCTGATCCTATCCCGCCCTTAAACGCACTACCACCACTAGAATATATAATCTGCGATACGATACATGATACGTAGAACATCGAAAGCCCATCAGGGCCGAGGTCGCTGAAGATACTCTCTCCCAGGGGAAATAAGATCATTCCTATATTCATAAGCTCGAGACAACTTCACGAGGAAGGTGCGAAACTTACCATACGACAGACCATCCAAGACGTTCAGCAACAATCCCAAAAACACCGCGGGCAGATAGGTTATTGGTTGCGCCACGCCCTTGTTCCAGACATCCTTCGCATTCAACTTCGGGCAATTGAACAGCGTCTTCACCGCATTCAACCCTCCACCCTTCGGCCACATAAGTGTCTTCTTCATAGCTCCGTTCGCTCGATGGTAAACCTGCGACTCCAGATCCGTGCCGGGCTCCTCTAAAACTTCGTTCTCGCGACTATGTAGATCTTCGTGTGTGCCGTAGTGCTTTTTCGACAGCAACAACGGATCCCTCTCACTCGGCGCCGTTTCCACGGAATCAACACTCGGCTCAGCACCACCACTCGGAGACGCTAAGGAGGCTTGGTCTTTGCGGAAGAGGTAACTGAGGTGCGAGGGACTTGCGGAATGACGGGTGTAGGACGACGAGCGTGAGGATTCGAACAGATCCCTTGCATGCGAAGTGCTTCTTACGGAGACAATTGGGCGAGATGACAACTTTAGAGACGGCACATCGTGGTTTGGATCATCCAGAAGCCGTGCCGATAATGGAGGCCTCGGGGGGGTCCCGTGCAAGAGCGCAATGTTTGCTAGCTCTGCCGTCTGTTCGCGCACGCCGGCGAAGGAGTAGTGCGGCCAGTCTGCGGGGTGATCTGGCATCACAAGTAGTGGTTAGATACTGTAGATTTTTAGGGCGCTATACGAATGACGTACCGCTGTGATGATACCCGCCGTGGATATATGAGCGCGCGTTCTGGTGGCCGAGCGTCACGGGAACCGGGGTTACGCCAACTGGAATACTGATGCCTGACTCTGCGTCTCCGATTGTGCTGTGAGCTATTACTGAGTGCCTGTCATCGTCAAACGCTTCGTGGAGAAGACGGGAGGGTGTGTGGTCATCGGGGGTGGGAGGGTAGGAGCTCGACGGCATTGTAGGGCTGTGGTGGGGGATTATGGGAACTAGAAGCTTCTAATCCACACGACTAGCTCCGGCCGCAGGAGGTTGAGCGAGGAGGATGGCTGCGATAGAATCGTTGTCGTCGTCGTCGTCGCTTTGGGAGGGTTGGCGGACGATGTTTGTTTGTGGTGTCACTGGAACATTACGTCAATGGGATTTTCAATTGGACAGTCGGCGAGCAATACAGGTGTAGAATGGCATTTAAAGGTGAGTTATTTGGGTGATTTACCTTGTGCTTGGATTTGCAAGCAGCGTTGCACTGCGGATGGGATTGTTGCTATGAGCTGTCGTTATGGTGTAGCAGCATGATGCGATCGATGGTGAGCAAAGAATGAATGTCCAGGTGCGGGACAAGACTTGCCGGCAGATTAATGCGACTTTTGTTTTCATGCTAGGCCAGAAGCGTCTTCGGCGCGGTTCACCGGCCAACCCAGGCCCTTAAGGCTCCGCATATGTGAATCGCTAATTGTGGAGGTTGCTCGCGACGGGGAAACCGGTTGGGGCAGCTTATGTGAAGCTGGGTGTGGCGATGGTGGAGGATTTTTTTGCGGGAACTGAAGTGGCAAGGAGAAAAAAGTCTGCATAGCGGAAGCCGCCGTGGGGGGCAAGCCGCATCTCGCTTGTGCGTTTCGGCTGCGGCTTTAGAGGCATGCTAGCAAGTCTCACAAGGAAACCTTGGCTTTATTTCATTGGCTGGCAAGCAGCTGAGAAACAGAAAAACTTTGCTTTTCCATCAAACGCCACTGCATTTTTCCCCGCAATATGCAAGTCAACTCTCTTTCTGAGACCGGCGTCTCAATTTGTTCTGGGTCCGCGAACCTTTTTTTTTACTTTTTGACAGCTGCTGCTCTATTCTTCGTATGACAGCAATTGCCGAGACTCGGGCATCGTCCTCCGACGTGCTTAACCTGAGACGCTTCCCATCCCGCAAATTTCTCTCCCACGTGGCTGGCCGCTCTCGCTTCAACACAGCTATAGTCGTTCTGAACCCGCCGAGCGGACCGGAAAACCTCAACACCGACACCAGAGCCGCACAAGCTGTATTACACTTTATGTATATGTACTCGGGAGGAGCCGTACGCCTCGCGCAGTGCACATAATAAAAAAAATATCCTATGCAAGGTCAACCAAAGCGAGAAGTGTCTCCACAGAAACAAAGCAAAGTTTTTTTGGGAAAGCTGACGCAAGATGGCGTAGGAATAGAGTGTGGTGGCATGAACCCGGGTTATGGAATGATGCGTGCAGCATGCAGCGGGGAAGGAAAATGAAATATATGGGCACGAGGAACACTGGTATAAGAAACTTAACTCTTGCGTTTTCCGTGGCGGCGGAGTACAGAGAGAAGTCACTCATCCACTGCTGCGGTTCAGTTTGCTAGCTCCGGGCGAGTGCCTTTGTTATTGTCCACGAAAAACATCCTCGCGAATCGTTCAGAGGAAAAGTGGTGACACGAGGGTCCACTTCCAAGAGCACGAGTTCTTTAACGGCCGTTTGTTAAGCTGCTTTAAGGGTAACACAGCATCGTCTACCTTCAGCAAGGAAAAACAAAAGCCCGCACCACAGCGATGTCTAGATCCGTCAAAACGGACTCAATACTATATGAACAGCGGATTATAGAGTATGTCTTTAGTTATGACCAAACCGGCTCGCGGGTGTTGCATAATGCCCGGCGGCACTCATGCTGCATGCAGTGGCACGGGCCTATCGGGGCGGGGTGGCGGGGAGACAGGTGTCGTGAGTTTAGGCAGAGGTAAGACCAAAACACATGTGAATCGGACGATCGATTCGCTTCGTTTGGTGCTACCACGCCCCCTCCGTGTGAGGGTGTTACCATATGCTGCCGATCGCGATGCCTCAACAAGCTGTGGATTGTAGGCCGTGTAGATTGTGGTCATGGAAACAGAGAGAGGAATTGTGCTGTCCCGTAGTCTGTAGATCTACTTAAGCACAGACGGCTATTTCGTGCATTGCTAGCCCGGCGGAGTACGGACAATGTTTTTCCGCACGGGAGTAGTGTGGGGGTAGCGAGCACGCTGTCACCGGCGGTCACCCACCCGCGTACCCTCGTATGCACCGGCGACATCTAGACGCGTCCAATATGGAGCGTATAGTAAAGTGCTATTATATGCCGCGCGGTTTCCAAGGAGTATTGACCCGGGCCTGGTAGATCTACGGTTGCGTCGCCGATCATGACCACACCATGATCGTGAATTTTTGGTTTTTGGATGTCCGGGGCCCCGCAGTTCTAATAAGGCAATTGCCTTCCCGTGTTTAGCGAGTACAGACCCTGATTGTGGCAAAGGCTGTGGAGGGATGACGTGACGGTGATGTATGCCAGCAACTCCACGGAGGCTTTCAGAAATATCGATGAGCGACATCTCTCCTTCTCCAACTAATCAGATTCTTTTGAATTTCTCTGTCTGGTCAACCGCGGAAGTCGTTTCTGGTTCAGTGCCTTGTTTCTTATTGCCGAGTCAATACGGCCGAGCCGAGTAGATACTCTAGAAGCTTCTCGCTAGCCGGGTTTTCATGATTTACCTCGCTCAATCGAAACCAGACATTCGTCACGAAGCGAAAACGAACGTCTAGCTTAAGACAGCATTTACAGAGGGCAAAGAGGAAAGAAAGTGTGTTTACCGACTCATCTCTGCATGTTGGGATGCTAGCGGGTACAGGGAGTGAAGCCTAAAAGCGATAATGTCTCTGTATACACATAGTGGCAAGCACAAATCGGCCGGTCTGCCGCCCCTCGGGCACGGTGCCAAGTAGACCTCCGACGCAGCACGGACACATCTCTCCCTGGAGTAGGTTCGGTCACTGCCGGTCACTCACTCACATTTGGAACTCTCCATTCTCCAAGCCCTAGACGCATCCAATATGGAAGTGGTGGTGGTACAGTTTCAGAAATCAAAACTCTTCCTGCATGTTATATGCCGGAGTGTATTGATATCGTTCCTACACCCACTCCAAGTGCGAAAGGACATCACATGATCCAATCCATAGCTGCATACCTCGAATGTATTTAGTACTTGCTATCGAGTCAACTCTCAGCAATCCCTACGCCACGTGTATGGAACGGCACGTCCCTGAACCCCTTCCATCCCATCATCATCAAGGATAACTACCGCGCCGATAACGCGCGCATAAGAAATACCCCACAGCACTATGTATGACCCCCACGAGATACTCTCTTTGAAGCTTTCTGCATTGTGCTGAGACTTGACATGGATCAGTGAAGATTGCATTTGAAGATGGGCTGCTGTCTGGCACGATCATCTGCATTGTGCTCGGAGGCTTGATACGGGTCACTTCAGGGTCCGCCAAAGTGGAGGTTCCGTCGTTTGTTGCATTTGAATATGGGCTACGAGGAGAAAGTCGGGTGATGGCTGCTGGTTCCGGTTTCTTGAATAATGGTGGGGAGGAGATATGTATGTTACCGCTTCCCCGTAAGGGCTGGGAGTTGCTTGGTTGGTGTGTTTGTTTGGATAATGTTGGTAGATGTCGTTGCTTCAAAGAGTGTCATTTTGGGGTCGGAAAGTGCGTATGTTCTTTAGTTGTGTGTACTGGGGTGGGGGAGACCGCTAAATACAGTAACGGCCTATATCTTAATTTAGCACGCTATAATACTTGTGCACGGGTTGCACCGGAGACTAGGGACGTTAATACAGCTACACGATCGAGGGCATCAACATTGACTGTTGGATAAAGACTGTCCGCCAGGAAAGCTGCGGGAGTGATCGGAGCAATATTACATTCATGCTATTCGGTGGTTTCAAGCATTTTATTGTGGGTGTCACTCTTTTCTGAGAGCAGAGAGCAGAGTGCAGGCGCACATCCTCCGGACGTCCGAACAGTCGTTTGTTAGTCACGAGCATCAATATCCGTATCTAGCTAGCTCATATAATGGACGATTGATATGCGTTACAGTACTAGTTAAACGAATCTATAATGACATTCTCCCAATCCCAACTCTTACATTGTTTTCTCCCACTTTATCGCTTCCTCTGCTCTCGGAGACTGTACAATGCCCTGGAATACCCGTATCCGTTCCACCATCTGTACAAGATATCTACCGCGACGACACGCGTATGGGAAAACCCCACACACCACTATGGTGCCCCCATGAGATACTAGCCGCTGCGCTTATGGTCTGACACTTAAAGCGGATCAGTCTTGCCTTTCAATATCAGCAGAGATTCCGTCAGTTTACTTCATTTACCTATGGACTGCTGTGGGTGCGCGAAGAGAATGTCTCCTGATGGTTGTTAGGGGCCAGATTCAATGATTACGCCCCTACGAAGAAATGCGTCTGTTCCGCTGCCCCGTAAGTGCTGGGAACTGTTGGGTGGGTAATTGAAAAATTAACTGTAGTTATATCCAGAGAGTGCACGTGATGTTGGTGTGCTCCTGCGGAGATGTTCTACGCCGCAACGACCCACTCGACGGCGGCTATTGCTAAGGACTTCTAAGCGCCGTATCGAAGTGCACCTTAAGTGCACCCGAGTACTGTCTTCGGATACCTCCGACCGATCGTACCATACATAGATAGTTAGAGAAGAGATGTCATTATCGTCTACAAATGTTTCGTGATCATGGAATTAAAGAAATCGAGTACCCATATAAATGAGATGAATTAGTCTGGGCGGCACAATAGTCTCGAGCGCACGGCTAGTTCCGCTCAAGCGCGAACTCTTTTTCCCGATGCTTTAATTTGGACCGCCAGATATCCAACACAGGTTCCCCACAACGAACAAGCCAGGCTCATCCAGCAGCCATGTCGCCGTGTGATCGTTACTTCATCGCCTAATATTTTATTCGACAACGGATGAACACAGAAGACAGCTTGTTATTTACCCGACGTAGATGGCGATCGACAGCTATGTTGTTCTCGGAGAAGAGGAATTGTGCTGGCTTGAACGACATCAAGGATCAGAACCGCGCATCATTTATTGGGGGTGCTGAGAGATATCGACAAGCAAATTGCGACTGGGATAGACCTATGTTTTCAGCTGCTATATCTTAGGCAGAATAGGCGTCCATGCTCTATCATGCAAGGATAATATCTGTACGTTTTTTTTAAAAAAAACATCAATAATTTAATGCCATCAGATACCCTGCACGTGGCAGGAGCCAATCACATTGCAACCATGCACACATGGAAGTAACTATTGAGTTCACAGGCTGCAAGACAATCCCATCTTACCATGGGTCATACCATATCATCGGCATCTAAACAACCCAAATCACTATCACGAGGGAGACGTCTGTGGTATCATCAACTCATATGCCGCCAGCTGAAGATTCAATGAACCTTGCACATCTACTCCAACGCAGTCGTGATTTAAATGTTGCCGTAGGGTGTGCCGTCTGTAAAGATGCTCGGATTCCAGCTAACTAAATTCCAGCTCTTCTAACTAAAAATCGAGCCGCAAGAGCTAGATACCGCTTCCAGCATCATACTCATTGCTCCAAAATTGTATTAATTAATTAATCTGCATCCGACGTCTAGCGCTGTCAAAGTTTCCTTCTCCTACAGCATCAGACATCAGGGTGCTAGAACTGTCGTAACTCGAAGTCCGTAGAGACGGCGGTAAAATCCGTACATCAACAGTTCTTTTAGTGCCAGTAGTCTTAGACCGACACTTCGGAGGTGGTGCAGGGGCGAATGCAAAGACCAAGTGCACGGTCCAATGGGTATAAACACTTGACGATAGGACGACAGGAACAGGAGGATAGAATGTTCAGCAATATTTAAATTAACGAGTGTGATGGATGCTGTCTACTGTCAAACTACACATTGCTCTAGTGGCTACACGACCTTTTCAAAGAACTCCAATTGCAATCTTCTGATCTGCACTCACAGTCAAAGCAAGCTTTAACGACTTCGTTATAGATGCAACCCATCCAATGAGCTAGATCTCCGCTCTTTACTACTTCTAGGGGCCTTTTCGAGTTCTCAGCAGCAGTACGCCGTAGGCTGACAAGTTTTTTGAACGGCTTCCAGTAAGCGGTCTCTATCAGCTTAACTCCCAGGCTGTAAATATCGTATTTCTTTTAAATTCTAAGCCGTTGCTCTCCCTAGAAATCTAAGTGTCAGTACTGAGCGTTTACTGGGTCATTGTCTACGGGTTCTATACCACTAACATTACTACTCAGACGAGCGTGCCCGTGCATGGGCCACGAGGTGAGGTTCTTCAATAAGCTTGGAAATTGCTGAAGGGGACCTTCGATCGCCGCTTCCGAGGACCAAGACATTCTGGCTACGGATACCGTTGTGAAGCCAGCCAGTGCTGCGAAGATACAGAAGAGATGTTGCAAGACGCTTGCAAGGATGATGCGGAATGTTTGCGATAGGCGAAATCGTTGGCTATTGTCGTCCGAAAGGACATCATAAAGTGACTCAGGTGCACCATATCTGGGAGTATCACTCTTAAGTATACAGAGCTTGCTCTGCAAAGCTTGAGTGTTAGAATTCGGCGGGTTTTGGCCGACAGTATAATCCGTGCGCATGTTGATGCCATCGGGCAAGATCAAAGGAAGATCACCAGGACTCTTTGTCAACTTCCTGGAGATTGATCGTCAGCCGGACGGCCGCAGTGTTGTGCACGAGACTTCCCGGGACCATATTCACCGGCTAGATTCGACGAGACGTCCCGTGGTCCGAGACTTTGCTGCAAAAATTTGGTCCCGGGACGTCTCGTATACAACACTAGCCGGACGAAGCCCTGAAATGGCTACTCTCTACAGCCACTCCCGGAGATGCCACCACGCAACCAATTGTCCATCGAATATATTCAGCACTCGGAAGAGCCGTTCCTAACCAAATACCCGTTAACGAGTGACTTTGGATGGTGCTTTATGGGGTTTTCCTGTAGCGCTTGAAGACCTTGGATCTAGGGCGCCAAACGATTACTCAATACCAAGTATGGGGGTATCGGCATCGACATATTTAAGCATTCAAGGCAACTGTTCGGGGTTTGGCAGCTGAAGTCCTCCGCGTCGCAGAGCTACAAGTCAAGGGAGGTTATGATGGCCTTGAAGATCCCAGTGCTCATATTACCTGAGCTACGGAGATCAGAGAGTCATAATCAGCTTCCTTAGCATACCGGCGACAAAAACTGCTGGGAGCCTGAGTTTGAATGGAGCTACCAGCCCGAAGCATCGCGGCAACCGTGGAAGAAGTATGCCCAAGACCCGGAAAATGCGTTGAGAGATACCTTTTGGATTGAGGATGACATGATCTATGTTAACGCGATTGGAGACACGGTTCTGCGTTATGTTGCATCCCGAAGGTTTCTCAAGCTTGAATTTCTTCATCACCTGCAAGCCACCATATTCACTCTTGAATATTTTTTATGAAGCCCCGCTGCTGCAAGCGTATCGTGCTAAGTATGGAAATCCTCCTTGATCAGGGGGCTAATCCAGGAATGCCCGTCGCGGCGCAGCGAGCTCCTTCTCACTGCGCCGTGTCTCCAGACAGTCAATTCCGACAGTCAAACTGCAATAGTCAACTTTGACTTTCAGATGTACCAAAGCCTAAAACATGGTTGAAAGGTTTTTGGGAAATACACAATTCTTGTTTAGATTCCTGTGTACCAGTGCCATATGGGGATCAGCCTTTTGTACTATTGCTGCCAGCATAGCTAATCTATAGACTACAACATAACAAATCCTAATATTTGCACATTTATTTAAAGTAAAAATCTATCTCATATATGTTCCAACCCCGTTATCAGGTAAATTACTTTGTCAAGAGGCCGGCCCACTTCAGCTGGGTCGACTTATTTGGCAAGTAGGCCTAGTCCAGTGGTAAAGTAGAGTGCTTGATGACGGGGCTACCGCTTGAGTTGACCTATTTATAAAGTAACAAAGCGAAAACTTTGGAACTTACCAAGTATTTAATGAGTAGTTCTCTGCTTTCTCAGTACATTTTTACATTCTCTCTACGAGCCTAATGCTCTAGTACACTAGACTAGACTATCAGATACCCTATTCACTCCAATCGAAGAGTGAACTCCGGAGTTCTTAAGTGGTCCTGCAGATTGCAGTTTCAACGGTACAGATGGCCGGCTTGATCACTTTGGGGTACTAGCGTGGTGCCATACTAGGGATCACACAAAATTTGATGTTCGGTGAGAATTGATAAACATCCAAACTATCTGGCCGCTCTGTATCTCCCGTTTCGCTTTTTCTCCATGCATTCATGGGCTACCGAGCTACTGACTATAGGTCAAGAATATTTCCAACGTAGATTATAAGGTGAGTTCTGGCCAGAGTAATAAGTATTATGGCTTGTATTATGGCCACTCACTTTATAACTGGTCGACCCAGTCATCAAGTCCACTTCTTGGTAACTGGAACCTGTGCACTTTGGAAATAGGTTAACCCAGTCACAAAGCGGGCTCTTGGCCAAGAGACGGCCTCCTTGGTAAGTGAGCCGGCTTCTTGACAAAGTAATTTACTTGACAACGGGGTCAGAACAGATATAACGTCTAACGACTATCACTGGATGGCGAAATCAAACAATTCTGGCTTACGCTTGGCGGAAAGGCTTCTCTCACTCGGTGTAAAGTATCACGAGAACAGCGCCAAGTCACAGTTTGAGCTGGCAGTTCGTAATGGAGAATTTGAGATGGCCGTCTTCTTTCTCAATCACTGCGGTGCCAATATCGAACAAACCATAACATACGGTTACGAGATCGATTCAGCGAAGCGTGCATTCAGGCAAAATGTCTGGTTGACGCTTCTTGATTTCTTGCTTATTGAAAACAGCAACTACCTCTAGTCATCGATAGAATACCTTCTTCGCTGTGGCGCAAGCGCCATCGTCAACACCTCGGCAGATTTGAATATATTTCATATCAGCACAATCGGAAGCCCATACCACTACGACACCCAAGCGACCGAGCTCATACTTGCCGAGCTTGTGCGCACTTTTCCCGACAAAGCACTCTTAATCCAACCCCGCAAGGTGCTCGGATCGACACCGCTGCAATGGTTGTAAAGCACGGCAACTCTAGTGCCTTGAGGGTTTTATAACTAGTTATATACTAGCTATCAGCGAAGGATACTACATTTTTGGTGGCTGAAAGAGCATCATGGTGTTGGGCTCGCCGCATGCTGCCGGAATTAGAGGATGGGTATAGACAGAGCATATATAAGGAATTTATTGCGAGTCTACAGAACTCTATGGCCTTCCTAGAACAGCTGGCTTTGTGAACGAGATTGAGGTGAAACTGGCACAGTTGGTGGTTGCGGAGAGGGGAGCATAGCGGTTGATATGGGAGTAGACGGTAGAATATCCAGACCCGAAGATTGGTGCCGTTAGGTCTGAATCTTCTTTTCGTACTACATGGGGCAAGATGATAACAAGCTATCAAATAATTCCTCTTGTATGCTTTCAAGTATTTGTCTATATCTCTTTTTAGAGAGGTATCGTGTAGTTCCTAGTCTCCACGCCGTCGTAGAATGTCTATTGAGCAATCATTACTCGTCTCCAAAGATTTAAAGGATGGGCGGATTCGTCTCCAATGTCGTCTATTGATCAGCCCCTCATTCCAAGCCTCATGCATATAATTTTCGATTTCTGTCGACATGTTGTCCAGAGTTGTTTCATTCTCAGAAAATTTCTTCCGCAGATGATTAATATAGACCATGTAAGCTTCCGTAGCAAAATCCAATGTTTCCTCATTATCGTTTATCGCGTTACTCCAGGCCTTAGCCCATTTCGTTAAGGATAGAGTGATCCTGCACGCGTTTAACTTCAGCCTTTTATAGGTGGATTCGCGTTTGCTTAAACTAGGAATCGCATCTACTACAAATCCAAAGGAGTGAGTGATAGAGTGTGAAATGGCTAAGAGTAGTGACAAGAGCACGCGTAAGAACAAAGCAAGAACTCGTCAGAGGGGCTAAGCATACATATATGCGGCCCCTTCCCCCTCCATTCGGTTAGCCTTCATCAAAATTTTAGTATTTTGTGGTGGGAGAAGTTTTCCCGCTGTATGGCTGCATATGCTGCCCTACCCGAGATACTGGGAATAGTGTAACATAGCCAATGAGAAATTGAGTAATGCAATCTAACTCGTATGTTGGCCACTCGGGTTTCGAGTGGCAATGTTCTTGTGATTGTTCGAGTGTACTTTATGCACGGTACTAGTGTGACAATACCCTTCTCTCGTTGACCAGCCGTTTTGTTGCTCATAAGATCGCACCTTAAGCTTAATTGGTGAAGAACAGACGGCTGGCTAGTTAGCAACAAAAATGCTCTTACATTCAACCCATTTTCTTCTGCACTCGGCCCTTGTCACCAGTGACATTCGGTTTTCCGACTCAAAACACGGATAGACACGCATCTATGAAGACATATAGAGACGTAGAGAGCCATACGGAGAAAACAGGGAGAAATGGTAACAAAGATTCCATATGAGGCTACATGTGCAGATATTGTTCCACTTCGATGACATCATTGCCGCAATCATCCTATCGTGTCAACACATGCATCACGACTATTTTTATCGCAGCATGCTTCATGACATCCAATTGAATCAGAACTAGCATTGTCCTATCGCGAGGTTGCATACTAATCGCGAGGTTGCATACTAATCGCGAAGTTGTATACTAATTAGCCGCCAATGATATAGGACGATTATCATAAACAAAAGTACGGAACCCAAAACCAAACAAACCCAATATGAAAAGCTAGTCCTCGTCATAATTCTAGCGTCACTCCAACTTAATGTTTTTAAGCGCGAATCATTAAGTCTCTTCTCTCTTTTAAATTTCTCTCAGTATCTCTTTGGCAGAGGGAAACGTGAGATACGCCTTTTTAAAAAGGCGTCATGAGCCGCCAAAAAGGCGTCATGGGAAGGAGTCATAAAGGTGTTGTAAGAAGGCGTCAAAAAGACGTCTTAAGGCGTCACATCACGCTTTAAACTTTCATTGGAAGGGAGTCCAAAAAGGCGTTATATCACATAATTTCTATGGTACAAAGCGTCCAATCACGTATATCCTCCTCCACTTCTCTATTCATCGTTCGAATCCTCCACTCTACCTTTTGCTTTGAATGCCTGTCATCTCACCGCTGCAGCCCCTCTGATCCTGTACTCTTTCTGTTAGTGCTAATGCATTGTAGATAAGCTATTATAAGATGAGAGAACTCTGGAGATATACAAATCACCGCGACTTTTGGTATCATGCTCTGGAGAACTCTTTGTCTCATGGTATATTCACCAAGTCAGTGAGGAGAGATTGGCACCTTGAGATAGATTGAGATTAAGACACAGATGCCTATAAAGCTGAAAAAATGTTGGGCGATGGGTTATGACGAGAGAATGACGATGATGTAGCGGATGACGGAAAGGTGCTAAACCTTATTAGATTATTAGAGGCAGCCATGATAAAACCTAAAATTACTGGAGTGATACCTTTACATGCTTTCAGACGCCTATAAAGACGTATATCACGTTTTCCTTCCGCCATTTCGTATTGGCTCGATAGAATTTCGTAGTCCTGCCAGTGCGCTTCTTAGGAAGGTAGCTATTTACCAAATCCCCTTGGCGAATTGAACTGATACATGTCCAGATACCTGGTAGTTGCGCGGTATGTTAAGTTGATCTAGTGTGTTTAGGCCTCTGTTCCATATTCTCGAGAGAAAGCCACTTACCATATACTGAATGACTTCGCCACCCAAGGAGATGAGAAGTTCGTATAGGTCAGCTTTTTGTCGATCAACATCAGTAGGTGATAGTAGACTGATTGATGATTGCGGAGCAGGTATGGGGGCAGTGGTATCAGTATATACGGGTATATGCTACGGTTGCAATAGTTAGCAGACGCAGTCGTTATAAAGATAAAATAATAATATACTACTTCTTATATATCTCACTAACATGTATTGTATGAACGAAATATCTCTAAGTATTGTACAAATCGTACACGGTTGATCACTCATTTTAACCTAAGCAGACCAAGACCCCGAAGAGATATAAGTAGTAATTCCTTACAGGACTCACAGGTATAACTATGCTTTAGCATCAGTGCCGCAGGGTTGTATGGCAATTGACGGGCTTGTTGATATAAATAGAAGCGTTTAAACGGGATTGAGGGTTCCACACTCCCCAGTTTTCCCGAGTCGGCAGTGAGGATTATAGAATGTTCTACAACCCGTTCAAAGCCGCAAAAGCCAACCAAAGTCAAATCTACAAACACCAAAGGAGGAGTCGTGCTTAGATACAGTGCCAAGTGCCAGAGAGTGAGAATTCGTCATTGCGGGCAGGTAAAATCTCCGGTTCATAATGCAGGACAAGAGCGTACAACAAACTCAATGTCACCCGGTGGGTGGGACGCCGTGTATTCATGATTCCATGACCGTAGCTGATAACTTATGCTCTCCAGATCACAAGGATGGCTGCAACTAGAACGGGCAGCAGTACCACACCAACCGCCACAAATGATAGGGATTGGCAGGGGTAGGTCATCGGTGGGGAAGAGCTTCATTCAAACCATGGCTGGCGACTCATTTTGTTTGAAGGTTTGGGATCCCATGAACTGTAATTTACAATCAAGCGAAGTATGACCCCAATCACCCAAAGTGTGAAGCTTTCCAACCCCGGGATTGTAGATTCGCATCCCAAAATTCTATTCTTTTTAGAATTGTGTAAACTATATTCTACCCAGTCACAAATGAATTCTACTAAATAGAACCTTCACTGGTAAAATTATCATTTAGGCTCGCATCACAATCCAACTACCTTGTAATTTATCGAGCGGACCAAACGCACCCTAGTTATTGCCGCGACCACCGAGATCTCATCTTGTCCTCTTCACGCCGGCGCTAGAAGACACGGATAGAGGGTATCGAAACGGAAGATTGCGTGATCTCTAGGCTGTTGCAGCCCTTTAACAACCAAGCATTTACAGCGACAGTATTCTCAACTGTCCCCGCCGACACAAAGTTCGAAATCCTCCAACCGAAGGACGGGGTCCCCCGAAGTGCATGTAGTATCCGGAAATGTCAATGGCTGAAACTTACGGGGTATGGCAATAGACATACAAGTGTTTACATGTAGATAGTTGCCTATTGTTGTAAACTATACACATCTTGTGTCGCCTCGAAGCATTCTCATTGGCGGGAATTGTTTTTCGTGTGGCTGTGCCTCAAGCTCATTGGTCGTAATTATTCGGCAGTGCGTTGGCTTTTGTGGCGTCATCCGCAACAACCATCGTGATCTTCCACCATCGTCATTTTCCTTGGACTCGCGCATCATTGCCACGTGATGTTTAGAGATAGGACGAGGGTGCTAGAGACTGCAGAATAACAACTAGAGAGTCAGAATGCAGAGCGAGTGCGCAGCACCCGCACGTATGCTCCAATTCTATCGGCGGCAATGCCGCCACCACGCCTTGTATACTTTATGCACCCATATTCAAAACATACGCTGCAAGAGAAGGATTCCAGCCATGGCTGGTGGTTGACCCTCCACAAGGCAACCCGGGTAGTTATTAGGCAATGTCCCTTCCGTGCGGCATGCCGACATCCCAATCATTTCCCGATCAAGTGAGTGGGCGTGGGCTGGCAGTGGTCCCTGGCGTCTGGAGACCCATCAGTACGGTACAGTTGTTTGCGGCACCCTCCTTACCAGTGGGTGGAATATCTGCAGCCTTAAATTTGTCTCTGGGAAGCTACTCATCAAACTTAATACGTGGGCACTTCTAGGTAAAACTTTAAGGTTATATACTATAGATTGGAAGATAGAATCTATCGCATCTATTACCGCGCATCAGATCCAAACTCTATCCAAGGTACATTCATCCCAGTTAATCTCATCCATCAAACGCCAATTATATGTATCAAAGCAAAAACCCCATATTCGCTTCAAATCCAACATATTGCTCCTGCAATATTTATAGGAGCAAAGAAAGGAAAACAGACACAACTAAAACTCCGAAAGTAGAAGCAAAAAATGCGACCCAATATTCACATTTATTCAACAGAAGAGGGAATCGCGATCCCAGATCCGATTCTCAGAGGCAAACAGAGCTGCCTGGTTGACAGCAGACACGACGTCAGCGACCAAGTCATCCGTATCCTCGATTCCGACGCTCAGTCTAATCAAGTCGTCAAAGATACCGGTGGCCTCCCTCGCTTCACGCGGAATACCAGCGTGGGTCATGGCTGCGGGGACTTCACACAGACTTTCTACACCGCCCAAACTCTCTGCTAATGTGAACACCTTGGTGAGCTGACAGAAGCGCTCTGCGGCAAGTTTACCGCCCTTAATTCTGAAGCTCAGCATACCGCCGCCAAGGCCCTTGCGGTGCTGCTTAAGAGCAATTTTTCGCTGCGGGTGGGAGCTGAGGCCAGGGTAGTTGACGAGGTGGACATGCGGTGAGTTCTCGAGCGCGGTTGCGATGGCAATAGCACTGTTGGATGCGGCCCTGGCTCGTAGGTGCAGAGTCTTGAGACCACGATGGGCAAGCCAACAGTCGAATGCGGAGGGAACGGAACCAATGGCGTTTTGGAGGAAGCTGATGCGTTCGTTAATTCCGGCATCGTTAAATGCGACAACACCCATGAGCACGTCCTGTCCCAATAGTTAGTAATTTAAAATGTGTACGATTAATACGTCAAAAACTTACGCTATGCCCGTTGATATATTTAGTGACCGAATGAAGAGCAATATCGGCGCCGTGGTCCAATGGGTTCTGAACGTATGGGCTCAGAAAAGTATTATCGATCACCACATATACACCGTACTCGTGTGCAACATCCGCCACGGCCCGAATATCGACCAGAGAAAGGGTGGGGTTACTCGGCGTCTCGATCCAGACTAGCTTTGTGTTCTTGTGTTCCTCAAGCAACTGTCTCATGTCCACCTCGATCGATCCAGTAAACGTAACAGTGATGCCATGTGCAGCTGCAATCTTAGTAAAGTACCGGTGCGTGCCGCCGTACAGATCCGCAATAGCAATAACATGCGAGCCGGTAGCAAGTGCTTGAAGTGTAGTAGCCATTGCAGCTAGACCGGAAGAGAACGCAAGCGCATACTGGGCGTTCTCCAATGCAGCAACGGCATGCTCAAAGTTGTTGCGGTTCGGGTTCGAGCTGCGAGTATATTCGTACTCTCCAATCGGGTTCCCAAGGGATGTCTGAGCAAAAGTTGTCGATAAGGAGATCTAAGATAGTCGTGCGTTTAGTCGTTGAACTACCAAGGCGGGGCAAACGCGGGGTAGGGAAGGGCAAATAGACTTACAGGCTCGATAACAGCGCCCGTGACAGGGTCGTGAGGAGAACCCGCCTGAACAGCGCGAGTTCCAAATCCACGAGAATCCTTCTGGAAGCGGGGCTCAGACTCAGACGGAGGAGTAACAGGCAGGACAGTCATAGTGGATAATTGGAGAGATTGCAGAAAAATTGGTTGTGGTAGTTGCGTCGGAGGAAAATGTGACGGATACTAAGCGTACTGTCTGGGTGCTCGCAGTACTATTTGGCTGAGTCTATTATATAGGCGGTTTTTTGAGGGAGGGGTGTGGTCGTGTGAGGGGAGAATACGGGTTGAAGCGGAGGGTAGAGTTAGTTAGATCGGGCGGATGGCTAGATGCAGGTAGACGAATAGAGACAAACGCAACCCTTGATGCAGTCGGTCGAGGAAGAAGAGTGGTGTAGAATAGCAGCAGCAGTGGAGGTTGCCTGGTGGTTGGCGGTGAGTGGATTGTGCGGAAGGTGAGGAGGCGGCGACAATTCTATTTTCTTGTAGTCTTCTTTTCGCTGCAGAAGATTCTCAGGTTCGCTCTGGAGGTTTAGGACAGGCCTCTTCGTTTTAAAGGCTACCGGGCCGATCACACCATCGTTGATTTTATAAGCAAGACGATTTGAATTGAGCATTCCTTCTCTGCGAAACAAAGTACACGCCGATGAAATGCGATGGCGACATCACCTTACAAATGCTCGCAACGCACAATGACGGCATTAACGTCGGAGCGAGAGATATAGGCGTTACATACCTGCCTTAATCTCCTTGGTTCCAGCAGTGTGGCTAAATTCCTGGTTCCTCACCAAGTACCGGCTGACAAACGCGCGGAGTTTTACGACACGAATCTATCCGCCTCTGCCTGCCGTATGGGTGAGATGCAGGTCCGCCGTTTCGCTGTGTTGCTTTTTAATCAACATTTTGCAACCTTCGTGCACCGACCCCGCAAAATCTGCGCACCGTGTAACCTTCCTATAAATCTAGCTACTCACGCTCGCTCACTCACCTGTTCATGGTTCGCTCGCAAGCGCGAGCTTGCTTTTTACACTGCCTGCGCGCGTGGTGTTGGAAGTGCACAATTGATTCCACGGCTTCCATACAACAGCGATTGCGCGGATGTTCACCGTTCGTCTCAGACTTCACTGTTGAACGAATCCGACTCTAACCGTTCTGTTATGTAAAGAACTGCAGCACAACCTGGAAGGAGTTGCCGACAAGTAGATCAGCCGCACACCTAATAAGTCCGCTCCGAATGTGCGTTCGAGCTATGGTGAAGTGATTGGACTGTGAGCTCGGATATCTGCCGCCGGTGATAAGACCCAGGTTCTATGTGTGTCGGCGAAGGCACGAGGACAAATTAAGACAGCGGTATGGAAGCGCTTCGTAGGTATGATAGAGGTCAATCTTCCGATAACCTTAGTGCCAGTTGGGCATTGAATCGGCTCTTTCTTGTAACTCCGTGGCTGACAACTTATCGCAGATATCCATAATACAACAGTGGACGATGCAGCGATTTTGCATCATCATATGATGTAGTCAAACACGGCAACAAGACTACAAAGCAAGCCATTCAACAAAGTGCTCATCAAAATCGAACGATAATAGCCGCTGAATCTCAAAGTCCGCAGTTTTGGGTATATGTATGCAGACTGGGTATCTCCCTTCTTCTATTCCCTCCTAAAGCTTCCAAAGTGCAGTCTTCAGTCTCTTCTTCTTATCTCCCTGCACCAGCTTCGTCGCATATTCGGCCAGTCGGGGTGTAAGCTGTTCATACATGGCTGCATTTGCACTACTTGCCTGTCTTCTCGCATACCTCGCGCTGATTCCCTGCGTGATAACACTATTCCTACACAACATGAACGCAAATCCCCACTCGAGGCCATCCACCGTCCAACCAGCAGCCTTCTCGTAAATGCTTACCGCCTCATCCTTTGTTGGCAGCCCAGGCGTTGCTCCGTCCAAAAAGTCCTGCGCGTCCATATCGAGGCTCGCACTGGGATTTGTCGCAAACAGGAATGGCGAGAGTAGGTTGCACACATCGGACAGTGGATGGCCAAGCGTGGAGAGTTCCCAGTCAAGGATGCCGACCACCCTAGGTTCCGTAGGGTGGAAGATCAGGTTATCGATCTTATAATCGCCGTGGATAATGACGGTGCGATCTTCTGGTAACGTTTCCGAAAAGTACTTTATATTCTTATCGAAGTTCGGAATCATCCCCACTTCCTTCCCCGTCTCAATATCCTTCGTCTCTCCCTGCGCGCGCGATATCACCGACAGCGTCTTAATCTGGCGCGTATAAAACCCGCTTTGTTTCCCGTACGATTCCAAGCCGACTGACTTATAGTCCGTCCGGTGGAGTTGTGCCAATGTGGTAAGGGCAGAAGTCCACATTTGCCTACGCTCCTCTGGGGTTACGTCCGGTATTGATGGCTTGCTAAAGATGCGTCCCACGACAAATTCCATGATATAGAACGGGGTTCCGACGACAGTAGAGTCTTCGCAAAGGGTTATAGCCTTTGGGACAGGGACGAGAGTGGGAGTAAGAGCCGCGATAACACGGTGTTCGCGCTCGACAGCGTGGGCTGTGGGGTTCAAGAGCTTTCCGGGAGGTTTCTTGCGGAGAACATATTGCGCCCTGTTTGCGGCGGTGAGTAGGTACGTGGGGTTTGATTGGCCATAACCAAACTGTAGATGCAAATTAGCGAGCTCTGCATGTGAGAGCAGTGAAGTCGCGTGACAAGAAATCCCCACCTGCTTGACATCCAGTGGGGTCTTGATATCTGTATGTTTCTCTACATAGCGTTCAAGGGCAGAAATATCAATTGTCTGACGGACTGGACCTGCCATGGTAATATCGATGTTGGCGTTGGTGTTGCTGTGGGTTTAGATGAGTTGCTCTTAAGAGATCTGGGGTTGGTATCTTACCCGGCACAATGAGCCGAGGTTCATTGCACACTAGCACCACATTTGGCCTCCGCTACCGAAGGCCGAGATCGAAGAAGTACCGATCATTGCGCGACATTTTAATAGAGGCCGACATATAGTCTGGATTATCTCAAACCTCGCAAGCTCGATTGTGAGATGTGAGGTTTGAGAGAATTCAGACTAGCCGACATACCTATCGGTTAGCTTGTAGTACAATGCAATAACAACCTGCATAGAGAAGCAACTTGTTGCCGGGAATCATAAACGATCACTAAGGTAGCTAAGCTCCATTCCGACCACTTAGCTTCTTGCGTTGAACAAAAGGCTTTCGACAATTAAAAATCAACCACAAAACAGACATACATGCCGAGCATATATGGAAAAAACGCAAAAGGAGAGGAGCTATATGTCTGCTGAGGAGAAGCGAGCATAATCATGGGTAGTCACATACAATCGTACAAAATAAAATCGAATCTTGCTTGAAATCGTTCCGTGATGAATTGAGCCGGTTGTAGCTAACATGAACTCTTCCAGTGTTCTTGAACCCCAACATTCCGCCGGCCTCAGATAACTACATATACAGTTTACGACCTTCGCATATTGTACTCTAATGCCATCTATTTATGCTCCATGTTCCACTGCCCCACTCTATAGTCCAAATAATTGCCATCATTGTACATGTGTAGGTCATACCGTTGATAAGATTCTCCACATACAACAACAGGGTCAAAACCACAGTCCACTAATACTTCTTCCCAAAGCTTCCCATAGCCCAATCTATAGGCAAATTCCGAGACCGAATGACCATGGTTTTCTTTCGCAAACACGTCTGCACCTGTTTTGATGAAGCGTTTAGACGCCTCCGCCGGTATGCCGGGTACAGAAGCTGGACATGTCACGCACTTGTATCCGTCTGGCAGAAGATGAAGACATGTTCTTCCGAAACCGTCGCGGGAAGTAACACTTGCTCCTCGGCTAAGAAGGAATGAAATCATTTCAAGATGACTTCCACAGCTGCATCTATAAGTGTAGGCCAAACATTGTAGTGGCGAAAGCTGACTACACTGAATCTTTTCCTCTAAGTTAAAGAAGTATCCGCCTTTGTCCACGATCATTCTTAGATATTCCTTAAGAAAAGTTAGCAAGGGAGAGGTAACTGCGATTCGATTAATTACGACCGCCTGAATGCTTCCATCCGCAGAATTAGCGCAGCTGAGTGCTCTTTGTAAAACAGAGCTAGAGCTCACCCATGTTCCGCATGGGTAGTACTTAGAAGAACCGCACAATCCGGGATCTGCACCAGCATCGAGGAGTATGCTGGTACATTCTAACTTACGCTCGTGAACATTGGAGGACCGGCCTACCAATGATATAAATGGGCTGCCAACGAATGGGTCAATGGAGATAACAATAGCGGTGGATAATTGCAGGAGAGGTCCTAGCTAGATGGGTAACTAACGAGAGACAGGGTATCATAAAGCCAGTTTTACTATCACAGATGAACAAGCCACCTAAACCGAAACAATCAGGGTCCGCACCCTTCTCCAACAAGTACTTGCAGACACTCAGCTGCGAGCCGTAACATGCATACTTAATTAAAGTCAGATGCCCAGAATCAAACACACTTTGAATTAGTCCCCAGGGGGGAGGGCTTACGGCGAGCAAAGTTGTTCCTATTGTGTCGCAGTCCATAAGGGATGCTTTGCCCTCTACAAACATACGTTTAAGGCCTTCCAAGTCACCCAATTCTGCCAACCAGAACACATCGGACCCGTCAAGCCGCATTAGGGAAAATGATATTGAAGTGTGTGGAGAACTTAGCTTCCTCCCGCTCTCGTGATTTGTTCTAGTGAACACAAGATTCGCATGGAACTTTTTCCGGCTGAACTGTTCGGCATGAATGTCAAAGTCCCCGTAAATATGGTGTCCGAAGTCTCTATGTCAGCGGGATCCGCCAACCGCTGACGGTTTCTAACAAGCACCGAAGCAGAACCGTAAGCTGTATCAAATTCTGTATACCGTCTCTTGCCTGAAATGATTGATTTCTGTGATACCTCTGGTTGAAAGAGTTGTTGGTTTTGTCTTAGGTTACTAGTTAATTATTAGTTTATAGAGAAACTTTCGACCTAGAGCACGTCCATCGCTCAGTAGTATCCCTCGTACCATTGGCATTCACTACTATGGATGGTGAAGAAATCAATATTCCTTTCATTCTCTTCAATTCCCGGGATTCCTCAGTTGAAAGTGATTGATTCCCTCTTTTGCGTTTCCCGGTTTCACGGGGAGTGTTCTGCAGCTGGCAAAGGGCATTTAGAATGACTTCGAGATCATCGATTATTGAATATGCTTCGTCGCCTGTGAAGTATTTCGTTTCCGTTTCCTCCGCATAGCCACAGAGTCTGTTGATGATCTCCGAAAGTCCGTTAACTCTTTCTCCACCCTCCATACCTTCTGCCTCATATTCTGGATCCGCAAACTCCGCTCGTGCCTTATTGATATGCGATATAACCCGATCTTGTAGTCGTTGATCCTCCTGATTATGAATACACCTCTCATCAGCCCCAATGTGTGTGCTAGATTTCCCTATCTGCCGCCGGATAAGCTGAATCATCTCCAAAACTGGACTTAGTTGACCGGAAGAGACCTTGCTAGTGGACGTCCCTTTAACTGTCTCGATGAGGGTGCTGAGCATGTCTTTCACATGTTGGAACTCGCGCTGTGTTTCCTGCTGAAAGATCTACTTTCTGACCAGAACGTTGTCGAGCCGTCAATCATGTTGCCGATTGAACTAAGGAAACTAGTGTGTTGAGACATCATTGACATCATATCCCGGTGGAGACCTTCGCTGCTCTCCTTGTGCGTTGCTATGCTGTCCTGCAGCACACACATGTTAGTGTTTATTGACTCGAGAGTACTGGAATTGTGGTTGATGGTAGACATCATGCTCTAGCTTGATGTGCGGGCTTGGGTCCAATGGGAGCTCGAGGCATCCGCATAGTCGTTGAGCCTAGTCGTTATTGAATCCAGCGCTCCGGTATGTTGACCCAAGGTAGAAGCTATGTCACCAGAGCGTTGAAAAGACTGATCTCTGAACCTAGCAACACTTGTATGGAGGTCGCCGATCTCGGTCCTAATCTCGAACGTCAGCAACCGGCGTAGAAGAAAAATTTGGCGGCAGCCCCACTTTTGATTATCTCTAGCTGTACCCCAAAGTAAATCATATAGTCGCTTAATTGCCTTCCCATGCTTAAACAGTCGTCTTCCTTGAGTAATGATTTGAGGCCCTTCCGTATTTTCGCTCATCGTTTCTCACCTGGCACATTCGTAACTTTAAAATTTTATTTCAAAAACTTGAAGATCGGTAGCGCATCTTTGTGTTGACCTCATGAGTTCGTCGAATGCATTGCCGCTAGTTGACTGCAGAGATTGCAGCTGCGGGAGTATTCCGCGAAGATCTCCCAGCTTTGTAGATAGCTCGTTGACGTGGGCTGGGCCGTCCTCGATTCCGCTAAGAACTGTCTGAATCGCCTTTGCTGATTGTAATGCTGCTGTGATAAGCTGAATAATACTAGCAGCAACCCCCACTGCCTCCATCTTACGGTAACCGGTCGTGAATTTCTACGAGTGGAGTCTGTTGAATGTACCCGGCGATATTCTTGTAGTAGCCGTAAGTCTTCTGATGCGAAATTCAATAGAGATGCCTGGATGCAACGGAGTGACGGTGATAGATGGGAGATACCATCTACCACCCGCAAAACCGAAGTTTCTCTCGGTTTTCAGGATCTTGGCTGACAGTAGTCCTGGAGTAGCGCTACAGATACTGCTACAGGTGGTGAAATTCGGTATCCCCTACACGCTTGGTTTCTGCATATTGGCTACCGCTCCCCTTAAGCAAACTAGGTCGTATTAAGCTACCGAGTGACACCAAAAGCATGCTTCGCAATATAGAGTTCATCAGACACTACGTCCAGACCCCGCCGCAGAGCCTGCCACAGAATCTATCCTAAAGCCCACTCTCATAGCTAGAGTCTCAGCCTGGCAGTGTTGATGTACCATTTTTCAGTGAAAAGAAATGAAACATCGCGTAGTCACTGTACACAACCTTACTCACTCATACACGAGGTCAGCTCTACTAATTAGAATCTTTGTAACTTAGTGATTACTTATGCTAAAATCTTGCGGTAACTAGTTTGCAGAAACCGAGCGTGTAGGGGATAGGTGATGTGAACATATTATCTCAACAGAACCCGCAGAATTTCATATTATTTAGGATGGAGGACTTTGGGACAGGATATAGAGGGGGGAGATCTCTTGTTTATCACCACCAACCGCTCAGACTTTTCATCTATCTACCTTTACCAATTTGCAATTATGGAAGCTCACATAGGTATAGTCAAGCTGCACCCTGCGAGGCAACTGTCGGCCAAGATCCTGAAAGCTGAGAGAAAAGGTTTGGTTTCGCGGGTGTCGAGGACGCCTCTATTCCAAAGAACTTCGGATTTGTGCGGTCTGTGAATTCGAGGCAGTGTGAGCGCTTGCACAGTGCATGCACCTCGGCCCAACCCGATGGGTATCTAGAATTTGTGAGTTGCAATTGGCTAGTTGCTATAACGCTCTCTACAGATATAACACGTTTGCTTCGGTCGCCGTCGTGGTTTCAGCCTCCCTTTTTAGGCTATTAACTGGTCAAAGGCTTCGTTCTTAGGTATTTACCTGATTTTCAATAATTTACTACATATCACTCGGGGACTCGACAATGACCCGCTCGACAGCGCTGCGGACACCATGGAGGGTGGCAACCAGCCTTTTTGGCAAACCACAAGACTCACGGGTTAGCACCAGAAACTTAGAGTTGGCGATCGATTGTATAAATATCGGCCGTCGCTAAAGACTGTCGGGAAGCGGCAAGAGTACGTGCATATGTTAGACGTGCAAATGACTATGGTTCGGCCATAGAGTGGCAGGGGCATCTAGTTAAATGTCTCCAGTACTTCTTCCCAATCATAGCTTTCCATCTCAGTTACGCGCGCGTAAGATAGCATGGTTAAATAGTTCTGATGGTGTCAGACATGATATTTCCAAGAGTAGATTTGTACATACTGTTGACTCTTCGGAGTCGGAGAGCCCATTGAAAGACTAGAGCAGAGCATCGATAACATCTGCTGCTGCAATAACTCGGCAGGCAGGTTAGTGATGTTCATCACATGACTGCTGGCGCTGCAGAGGGCCACGGACAAAGTTCACTCTCGATGGATGCGGGAAGTTCGAGTGCTAAAGTGTTGAAAATTTGATGAAGCTGTAGTCTAGTCCTTTATACCATGAAATGGAGCCATGAGTCTGCACTGCACCATGTAGTACTTAGTTACATTCATTATCTCGAGTAAATGTATGTCGTTTGACCACTAGTATTTAACTATTACTCGGTGCTCAAGCCCGGAAGGATGCAGATGCTGACAAGCGCCGGGAGCGGACTTCGGTCCTATCATTAATCGGCGTCCAATTAGCAACTCATTTCCCAAATGCGCCAAGTCCGAATAATTCTATTCTAACAACGGCTTTGCTAGAGTGATGATGGGCTTACTCGATTACTGAGAGTACCGTACTCAGGTCGCAAGCCATGAATATATGTTCCGTACCATGGACGACAATTTCGGTTTGCCAACTGCGGTCGCCGGTTCGTATCAGCTACAATATATCTCATGAATTGGTGAGCACTTGCGAACTGTCTCCCATCTCCGACCACACTGGTCTGTTCTACATACAAAGAGCTTCATCTAGTTCACTCTCCCAACCAATGTTCCCCCCACACCGTGGGAGTCTAGTACTGACAATGAGATGGGGTGAGATACTTAGTATATGATTATGGTCCTATCCTTGCTCAGCTCACCCAATCCCGTAAATCTCAGCAGTATCCTAGGATCCCATCAAAAGTCCCAGACCTTAATCACATAGATAGTAGTGATTGTTAGTTGCAGAGGTTGTTGACAATCTCTCCAGCCAAAATCTTTGTGGGTTGCAGATGGGTTGTCGAATTGCAATCCATCCCTAGGTCGCGGCTCGGACTGCTCTAGGTTGCGAGTTGTCAAGGATTGCGTACCGTAGGGAGCATATATGGGGTGGTAAATTTGGTAAGGTATGATCCGGAGATACCTCACCCGTTTGAGTACTGCTTCAGATTACCAGATTAGATCTGGAGTGGCGGGCGGTTGGTATAACCTATTTGGAGACTGACTATGTAGAGGCTTGCATGGATATCGAATGCAACTGCCGCGTTGCGGAGAAAAAGCAATCGTCACATGTACATCATGGAAGCGCACTCGTTAATCGTGACTGTGCTTGTCAACTTTTTATTCCGAGATGATGAATCGCAGATACTTTTTGAGGCTGCTGCTTTGTCCGGAAAGATTCCACTCGGGTTTCAATTGCCTTGGAAGGTGACAACCAATCAGCAGCGGCCGCCAGTGGAGAATTGGCCATCCTCCAATTGTTTCTCCAGAAATTCGGACGTCCTGACGAACCAAATTCAACTGGGAAAACGGCACTTCACGTTGCAGCTGCAAAAGGCCAGCTGGCCGTTGTTAATCGACTCCTTGGGTGGAAAGCGGATCCTAACGTTCAAGACCGTGCCAGGAACACGGCACTCGACTACGCTTCTCAATCTGAATACTTAGGTGTGGTCGATCGGTTGTTGCAAGCTGGCGCTAGACTCGAAACACCCGGAAAAACTTGGGTCGCCTCCACGACCCCGGCACAGTCGCCAACCCTCTGCGGTGGTTCTGTCTCAGATGGCAAAGATAAGTAACAGGTTTTCTGTAATTCAGGGGGTATTTATGATTGTATACGGAGCTAGGCTGGGAAGAAGAGAAGAGGGTGAAGGAACAAATGTTGCAGTAGGAATAAGTATCAATTTTGCAGAAGCTCCATCTCCAATCATTTGACAATTAGCTAGGGCTTTGGGTTTAGGGTTCGGGCGGTATGATGTGCTTCATTTATGAGGCAGGGTGGACTGGCTTGTCTGGTGGCCGGGTAGGCAACACCGATTGCAGTGACCCGAACGGGGTGGTACAAGAGACAACATTACTGTTTGAGAATATGCCATTGTGTGGCGGTAGAGAGAATTACACTTAACTGGCGGGTGGCCAATTGCATCACAAAACACAGCTTGTTCGCATGTGAAATTTAATTAAAGCCTGATAAGTATATGTATCTGGTTAAAAAATATATGCTCAAAATATAACTAGGTAGGTTTCAAACCAGCACCACCAATATGCAATCCCATCAAAAAGCGAGCATGCTTGTACCACTATAAACTGTCACCAAGGAAAAGCACCATCCAGTTTGGCACATGTTAGGTGCTTATAGGAAAACCCATTACGCATCATGGTTTCTGAGGCAATCAATGGCCCTACAAGAGGGCGGAGATTTGATTCCGCCCAGTTGCCTTTGATCGCTGCCACTTTCCGGTAAAACGTCGCCTCCTCTTCATCGCTCGACCCGAAAGGTTTAAGGGCTCGTCCTAAACTCTGTTTGACGTCCGTTTCGCACCCGGTTGGCGGGTTGGAGACATAGAACGCCAGCTTCCGGTCAACCTTCAACTTGAGCTCCTGGATCCGCATGTACTCCTTGTCGATCAGGTAGCGAATCTCATCATTCAAGCCCGGAGATTTATGTCTGAAATTTGCCCATTGCCCCACAAGGTGGACAAAGGCATCGTTAAAGAGTATTGACGAATGGACCTTAGACGCGAGTGTGATGATTTGTACTGGGAAGAAGTCCAGCATTCCGGATCTAGCCGACCATGCGAGAAGCTCCATGGAGATCCGTTGAGACACGGAGCGCATAGCGCAGTAAAGCTCAGCGAGTTTGACTATCCGCTCAATCTTGCGCAGCGCCTCCGAATTACGGTCTGGAACCACGAATGACGTTTGGTAAAAGATGTAAAACAAGCAGATGTAGGTATCGAGCACTGACGATATGGTGTCCTGGACGTCTGCGTCCCCATCCTCAGATTCGCCCTCTTCGCCCTCTTCGCCCTCTTCGCCTTCTTCGCCCTCTTCGCCTTCTTCGCCCTCTTCGCCCTCTTCGCCTTCTTCGCCCTCTTTATTCTCAGACTCGCCCTTGTTATCATTAGCCTTGAGCTCTGTAGAGTTATCCTCGAGGCTTTCGAAGGAGCTATCCACCACCTCTGCTCCACATCTGCCTCCACTAGATGTCCCGATCCCTCTGGCCCCAGAGACAGGAGGAAATGGCTCCACAATTGACGACCACGGATCCTTCTTATCCAACACCAGCTTATATCGGTACTTGATACCGTCAGAACCCGAATGGAAATTCTCCGGTTTCCACCAGGTGTCCGAGAGACTCTTGTCGAAGAATTCCGAGCTGACACGCAAGATTGTACTGTGGAGATGGTAGGTTTCCCCAAATATCTCGATCGCCACGTCAGGAGGAACGGAGGAGTCGGAAAAGGCGTAAGGGAACTGCAGCTGAGCGTTGTCGTTGCTATCAACAGTTCTTGTCCGCTGCTTCTTGTTCCTATCCCCGGCGGAATCGGACGCGCCCTTAGCCTTGCGTTTAGGCGGCATCATTCGATTCTCGACCCGAGCCGGAAGGAAAGGAGATGGAGTAATAGATTTGAAGGGACTCGTGCTAAGTCGTTGGTGCGGGCGGGATTGGTCACTGCTAAGGCTAATCAACGCGTCGACGGTGAAATTCGCGCATTGGATTAATCCCAGTACCTCGAGGTTTGTCACCTGTCCCTTTTAATTCACTGCCAAGCCGCACCCGAAGTGCTAGCCTAAGTACTTAAGTATTTAAGTACGTCAGTAGAACAATGGTCCGGGTCCAGAAAAGGCACTAGTACGCAGCTAATTTCGTGCGGGGCAGGGCCCTGAGGATCCTGCACCATTCACCAGCATTCAAAAGAGAATCCACCACTTTCCTAGCCTGTGTTATACTTTTAGGTATCGAATTTAAGCCAAGGACTTGACATAAGTACTTCCAATCCCACTTCTCACTAGACCCGAACACAGTGTTAAACTCTGCCTCGAATGCTTCAAAGAAGCCTTTGCGTGCTTCTTTGAATGGTACACTATTGCGGCCCCAACCCCTCTGAGTACGGAGACGCTCGAACTCGGCCTTTGGTGATTAGCAGGAGTTGTAGATAAAATCTCTGAAGGCGGAAAAGAAAGTACCAATTGGCGTGGTAACGGGACATCCGTTGGTAGAGGTGGCGGAGAAGGGAGACATGCACTCTAACGCTTTATCAAACTCGTTCCGTATCTTCTTTAGCCCTTTTTCACCCCAGCCGCGTTGAGTGCACAGTCGTTGGAACTCTTCTTTTATGTCTTGGCTGGAATCATAACTGAAGTCCTTAAAATTTAAGAAAAACTTGCCAATCGGGGTGATATCCTTAGATGTCGAAGCGGATGTGGTGGCAATAGTAATGGAGGATGAGGAAGAGGAAGATGACATGGCCGCCGATGCAGTTTCAAACCCATTTCGTACCCTTTTCAGTCTTTCTCGTTCCAGCCGGAGAAAAAAACGCTGAGAGCCGTGTTGTTTGAGGAGCTGGTCTTAGAGGAAGAGCTGCGTGTAGTTACTGGTCCTATTCTCGCCGGGAATAAACCTGTAGCCTTCCCGAAGTTCGCGTTCGAGAGTAAAAGAGGGCGAGAACCGGACGAATGGAAGAAATTTCGCAGAGTAATGCTTACGTCTCGAGGGCTGACATTGGCGTAGCTTAAACATCCACGGCGATATAAGGCTGTCCGACTGCCCTGGATCTAGAAGAATGTGGTGGCATTAGAAACAATATTGCTTGCCACTAATATAAGTGGTGCATCCATACGGTTTTGAAATAGACCATGGATTTGTCGGATGTGCTAGAACATTTTTCATCTAAATTCGAAAGAACGGCGATTATTAGTGAGTAGGCCTCGAATGAAATAATGAAACGAACTAGAGTATCTACTCTTTGGCAGAATTCAGGTCAGGATGATAGCGCAATATGTCAGGGATGAAGGATGTCGATAAAGGAGTGGCGGTTTCTCGTGGTAGAGAAGTGGTTGCGCTATCTCGGCCAATAACGCAGATATTAAGCAGCAAGAAAGGAGGGGAACGGAAGGAGGGGAGCGGAAGGAAGGGAAGAAGTCTGATATAGAGGGGGGTAGAGGAACAAACTTGTTAACATACCATGTCACTAACACTAGCCCAACGGGGAAAATCTTATGGAAAGCTACAGCTCTATGAACCTACGAGGTGGACGATATGGATGTAGATCTGAAGATGTATGCGCAAAAATGCATGCTTCATAACTTAAATTCTGTCCTTCATAGTTTGGGCATCTCTCTCACAAGACTCAGATACCACCTACACATAAATTTTAAGGTCGAGATCCACGCCTCTAGTTCATCCATCTTATTGAGCTATACTGGTTGCTGCAAATGTGCACTTTCACTTGTGACATGGCAATCTTCCTGCACACCAGTGTGAGGCTTTCCATTTCCTTTTCAGTCTCTCTTGGTACATCGACAACCACATCATCCTCCATTGGTATGTGCATGCGCCATGTCATCTTCAGCTGGCCTGAGAGGTTGCAACTTAAATCTGCTTCAAGGGTCTAGTAGGATGGAACCAAACAGCGAGGATGTGATGTGCAGACGGAAGGTGTACTTCCTTGCGCAGAACGATTGTAATTTTCATTAGAACGGCTGGTGCAAGGACAATGAAATGCGTCTCATAGATTCTCACTGCGCCGATGGGTTAGGATGTATGTACTCTATATCTCTTCCTGTAATGTGTTAGGGGAAGATTATAGTCTGCTATGCAGATTGTGTTTCTCGAGCCATCATTTAACCGGAACCGAATAGCAACCTCACCCGGATCCTGATGTCTATAGTACAGCTCTATGGTGCACTGGTGTGAACAGGATCCCCTATTAGGTCTTTCGGTGGTTGATGTCGAGGGGCGTTGATGGTCAATACGCATTCTTCTCCGTATTCAGGTACACTGTCGAAGTAACCCATAGAACGTGATCCGTGTGATGCGATGTGATTTAGTCGCCCTGCCATTGCTGTCGCCCTGCCATTAATTTTGATCGCCACCTAAAACTTCTCTTCTCCACTCCTTCAACAGCATATCCTGGAATCATAAAAAAACAACAATCAATGCAATGATGGAGTCATCACTCGGACTCCCAGATGTGGCGGTGCGTGGCTTGTCTCACTTGTGCGGCTTAGAATGTTGGCGTCGATTAGTGCCCAGACAGCTGCCGCGTACTCAATAAGGACTAATCCAGAATTCGCTCAACAGCTCCTCCGGGACCACCCTCACCGTCATAGCCATCGCCATCAGAGCCAATTTACCTCCCGATACTCCCTCTACCTCTCAAACTTCGGTCGCACCTTCTCCTGGGACTCCGACAACGACTCCGACTCCGACAATAGCTTCACAAATCTACGTCTTCAACTCTCTCTTGTCGAACGGCCTGCCTCCGCTCCTCCTCTGATGGTACGCCCCCTCACCCCCGCCACCTCGATCTCCCGAAACTGACGACTCTTCTCATTATCGCAGGGTATCACAAAGCGCGCCGGGCGGAAAAAGAACGCCGCCGATGCCGATCCTACGACTGTCGGCACCTCCGCCGGCGGCGGCAAGGGCGGCAAGGGCGGTGGGAAACAACAGAAGGTCCGAAAAGCGGTGTTCGAAACGTCAAAGAAGAAGGAGGTCGGAGTATCGGATCTCACTCTAATCTCAAAGATTACCAACGAAGCTATCAATGAGAACTTGCAGAAGCGGTTCGAGAATAGGGAAATTTACGTGCGTTGTCGTGTTGGCAGGAGTGAGAGTGGCCGAGAAGCTAAAGTTGACAAATCGCTCGCAGACATACATCGGACATGTACTCATCTCTGTCAATCCGTTTCGCGATTTGGGGATCTACACCGAGGAGGTACTGGCAAGTTACAGGGGTAAGAACCGATTGGAAGTACCGCCACACGTGTTCGCGGTTGCCGAGAGCGCATATTATAATATGAACGGCTACAAGGAGAACCAGTGTATCATCATCAGGTAAGTCGGCGTCGATGGGTGTTGCTGGTTGTGGGTGCTGAGTGCGCGCAGTGGAGAGTCGGGTGCCGGCAAGACCGAAGCGGCGAAGCGGATAATGCAGTATATCGCCGCCGCCTCCTCTACATCGTCATCCACGATTCAGCAAATCAAAGACATGGTCCTCGCAACTAATCCTTTACTGGAATCCTTTGGTTGCGCAAAGACACTGCGAAATAACAACTCGAGTCGTCACGGAAAGTACCTGGAGATCCAGTTCAACGGGCAGGGAGAGCCGGTGGGCGCCAACATCACCAACTACTTGCTCGAGAAGAACCGTGTTGTCGGGCAGATTCGAGACGAACGGAACTTTCATATTTTCTACCAGTTTGCGAAGGCAGCTAGCGCGCAGCACAGAGGTGAGTCCTCATTTTCCTAGCGCGGAAGGCAATTAACAAGGCGATAGAAACGTACGGTATACAAGGACCCGAGTCTTACCTCTACACATCCAAATCGGGATGTCTCCAAGTACCAGGTATTGACGACGTCGCCGATTTTCAGGAGACTCTCCAAGCTATGGGAATCATCGGATTATCCCAGGACGAACAAGATCAGATATTCCGCATGCTTGCTGCGATCTTGTGGTTGGGGAATGTACGATTCCATGAAGACGACAGTGGCAATGGCGCAATCGTTGACGCCTCGGTGACCGACTTTGTTGCATATCTACTAGAGGTTGACGGCGCGGCTGTTAACAAAGCTCTTACCTTGAGAATTTTGGAGACGAGCCGGGGTGGCCGACGAGGAAGTATCTACGAAGTTCCGCTGAATCCAGCTCAAGCGTCGGCAGTTCGAGACGCACTTGCCAAGGCAATATACGAACTTCTTTTCGAGTGGATTGTGGACCGGGTCAATTTGGCTATGCAGACGCAGGGTGGACCCGTCGCCAACTCTATCGGTATCCTCGATATTTATGGATTCGAAATTTTTGAAACGAATTCCTTCGAACAGCTCTGTATCAATTATGTCAATGAGAAGCTGCAACAAATCTTCATCCAACTTACCCTGAGAACGGAACAAGAAGAATATGAGCGCGAGCAGATCACTTGGACACCGATCAAATACTTTGACAATAAGGTAGTGTGCGAGCTTATCGAGGAAAAACGGCCACCTGGAGTTTTCGCAGCCCTTAATGACGCCTGCGCCACTGCCCACGCTGATCCCGGAGCCGCAGACGGAACGTTCGTTCAGAGATTAAACATGTTGTCATCCCACAAGCACTTTGAGAGCCGCTCCGGACAGTTTGTGATCAAGCATTATGCAGGGGACGTGCACTACAGTGTTCCTGGGATGACGGATAAGAACAAGGATCAGTTATTGAAGGATATTCTCGAGTTGGTGGCACAGAGTGGCAATACATTTCTCCGGGGCCTTTTCCCGGCCCAGATCGACAAGGATAACAAACGACGACCCCCGACGGCCAGCGATAAGATCAAACTCTCTGCCAATGATCTCGTTCAGACTTTGATGAAGGCTCAGCCTTCGTACATTCGTACCATCAAGCCAAATCAGAATAAGAGTCCTACTGAATACGACGTCCCCGCGGTGTTGCATCAGATCAAGTATCTCGGTCTGCAAGAGAACGTGCGCATTCGGCGAGCAGGGTTTGCATATCGTCAGTCGTTTGAAAAGTTTGTTGAACGATTCTATCTACTCTCGCCCAAGACTAGTTATGCAGGTGACTATACATGGACTGGAGACGCTCGTTCAGGTACCCTGCAGATCTTGAAGGACACCAGCATTCCGAAGGAAGAGTGGCAGATGGGCGTGACCAAGGCATTCATCAAGACTCCTGAAACGCTTTTCGCATTGGAGACGATGAGAGATCGGTATTGGCATAACATGGCAATCCGAATTCAGCGCGCGTGGAGAAATTACCTGAGATACCGAGCTGAGTGTGCGACCAGAATCCAGAGGGCGTGGAGGAAGAAGAGAGGTGGAGAAGAGTTCATCAAGCTACGGGATGAAGGGCATAGGGTTCTCTCCGGGAAAAAGGAGAGACGGAGGATGAGCATTCTGGGCAGCCGGCGGTTCATGGGCGACTACTTGGGCGCTGGAAACACAGGCGGGCCTGGCGAGAGGGTGAGGAAACAAGTAGGCATTAATGTCGCGGAAGAGGTCAGCTTCAGTTGTCGATGCGAGGCTTTGGTTTCCAAGTTAGGGCGCAGCAGCAAACCCAGTCCGAGGATAATCATCCTGGTTAGTCGTATCCTTCTGCTTTGTATAGATCCATACTAATACCTTCACGCAGACCAATAAGGCAGTATACATCATCGTACAAGCTCTAGTCAATAACCAAGTATCGATTACGGCCGAGCATAACATCCCTCTAGGGTCCATCAAATATGTCGGCATGACGAATCTTCGCGATGATTGGTTCTGTCTGGGTATCGGCTCACCGCACGCACCCGATCCACTGATATCCTGTGTCTTTAAGACTGAACTAGTTACTCGCTTGAATAGAGTACTGCGAGCCGGTATCGATGTACGCATCGGACCAACCATTGAATACTCCAAGAAGCCCGGAAAAATCGTTGTGGTCAAGTCTAAGAAGGACCCTACGATCCCTCGAGATGATATGTACAAATCCTCAACGATCCATGTTGGCCCTGGCGAAGCACCAAATTCCCCCAGCCGGCCTATACCAAAAGGGAAGCAACTACCAGCGAAACCAATTACAACGGGTAAGCTGCTCAGACCCGGAGGACCAAATGGAGGGCCTACGAAGAACCGCCCTGCAGCTGCACAACCTATACCACAGGAGCCTCGAGTTATCCCGCAACCCCGAGCTTCAGCTGCCATTACCGCCCAACCCGCCGTTACCCCTCAACCCACTGCTATCCCGCAACCTGTTGCTGCGGCACACGTTCAACAGAGAAAACCCGTACCTGCAGCAGGACCAGCACAGACTCATGCCCGGAATGCCTCCACAGCGTCAACACGGCCGCCGCCTCCTCCCCCACCACCAGCTGCAGCCGCGTCTATCGAGCCTACATGTAAAGCCAAATACGACTTTGCAGGGCAAAGCGACAAGGAGCTGTCAGTTGCAGCTGGCGAGGTAGTAGTGATCGTCCGTAAAGAAGGAAACGGTTGGTGGCTCGTTAAGCGACCCGACTCAGACGTCCAGGGGTGGGCTCCAAGCGCATACCTGGAAGAGATTATCATCAAGAAAGTTGCGCCACCACCGCCAAAGAGACCAAATGGCGTTGACAAGAAGAAGCCACCGGCACCGCCGAAGAGACCGGGGGTCGCCGGAACGCCGGACAGGAATAGTGCCGCTGGAACTAGCAGTTCTGGCGCGAGCACGAGCGGAGAGAGCTTTGCAGGGGGTTTGGCAGAAGCTGTAAGAACCCATGCTATGTATTGCATCCGGGGAACAGGCGCTAACGAATTACGCAGTTGAAGCAACGGCAGATGGCTATGAGTGCCAAGAAAGATGACGACGACGACGACTGGTAAATGACCAAGTCCTTCTCGATATCGATGATGATGTGTGCAGCTAGTGTTGAGGTTTCTACATATGATATGAGCCTTTTAGTACCCCTAGTGTGAATTCGATGTAGGGGTCTTTGTCCTGTTCTCTTTTTTCGTTTCTTTTGTAACTTTGCAGCTACTACATACGGGTCTGGTTTGTGGTGGAGCTTTCCCTTACGTCGAGTTTGCTCTAGATTTAGCGAATGTGTAGTATTGCGAGCTCTGTTTTGTCTGTCAATTGGAATTTTCGTCTCAGCATAATCATGTGCAATGATCTGGTAATACAATAATTAAAAATAGCCCTCTCTCCTTTGCTACCCGGCCTACTAATTAAGTCCCAACCTTCTCCCTTTGTTCCCCTCAGACCGCCGTCATCATGCACAACACCTATGCTCGACCACTCATTCTCCCACCTTGCCGTCACCAGTGTAGTAGCGTTAATTTTCACCCTCGCCTACCCTAGCCAATACTTCCTCCTCTCCCTGCACTTCTCAAAGAACCAACGCATCTTCTTCAACGTCCTTGTCGCCTGTATCTGGATCACCTATGCACGAAGCGTATTCACCGATCCCGGCAGCCCGCCGGCATCGTGGGTCCCCAGCAGTGGTGGCGGGCTAGATGCAGAAGAAGGACGAGCCCGCGGCGAGGAGCGTAGACTCGTCACATCCACGACACGCTGGTGTAAACGGTGCGAACGCTTCAAGCCTGCTCGTTGCCACCACTGCAAAACTTGCAAAAAGTCCTCCTCCTCCTCCTCCTCCTCCTCCTCCTCCTCCTCCTCCTCCTCCTCCTCTTTCTTCCCACCTCTCACCCCTCCTACTAACTGCCAACAGATGTGTTCTAAAAATGGACCATCACTGTCCGTGGACGGCCTCCTGTATCGGCTACCGCAACCTCCCGCACTTCCTCCGTTTCCTCTTCTTTGCCACAACAACATGCGCCTACCTCCTACTCCAGCTTTCGTACCGCGTCCTCGCCGTCTGGAACTCCCGCCACCTCTCGATCTACTACTCACCGCACACCACACCGCAAATGCTCTTCCTCACCATCCTCCTACTTATCGACACCCCACTCACCCTCGCACTGCTAATTCTACTCCTGCGCACCCTCGCGCATGCAGGAGAGGGTTATACCGGCATCGAGACATGGGAGTTGGAGCGCCACCACGCGCTGGTGCGGAAACGCGTAGTGCGCCGCCAGGTGTTTCCTTTTGACATCGGCATCTGGGACAACCTTGTTGTCGCCTTCGGCGGACAGTGGTTTTTCCCCTTGTGGTGGAATGTGTTTGCACGCTCGCCGCGAGTTGGCGTGGAGGGGGAAGGGGGGATATTGGGAGGGCTGGAGTGGAGGGTTAACGGGTTTGAAGATCCGGATTTGGAATGGCCTCCCAGGGACCCAGAGAAGGAGGGGAGGATAGAGGCGTTGAAGAGGAGTGGCGCGTTCACGATTATGGAGGATTCGATAGAGTTTGCGGAGGGAGTTAGGCAGAGGTTGAGAGAGGATTTGTTGCGGCGCGCGGAGATGCGTGGGCGGCTGGGTGGGAAGGGTGGGTATGGGAGGGGTGCTAGGGAACGAGAAAGTCGGAAGGATGATTGGAGGCAAGGTGCGTGGGAAACTTCGATGTCAGAGGCGGAGGAGGGCTCGGAGGAGTGGAGAAACAGTGAAGGTGAGCGACTCGCGGATTATGGCGTCGATGAGGAGTTGGAGGAGGAGGACGAAGACATACCGCTGGCTATACTCATGCAGCGACGGAAGCGGGATCTGGAGCGCGTTGGAGGCGTGCTGGGAGAGGTTTGTAGTAACGTTGTCCCATAGCGTGGGCGTTGGCGTGGATGGTGGGGTAGGGAAAGCGGAAAGTGCGGGAGAGTGGGGGCGGTCGGTGAGGAGGTGAATGCATTATTATACCACCCGTGTGCTTTAGAAGTTTCACATATCTAGCAACTGGTTTCATGTATGCGTCCTGGCGTAAGTCGCTCTCTACCCACGACATCGGTGTATCTTGCACAGTATAACTCGATGGCACCGCGGGAATAAGAGACGGTGATGACGTGTGCTTACATCAATGGGTGTGCAAGGTCATATATAAATACGGGCTCCGCCCTAATTGCCGCGGCTTATATCCCACGTCAGCGTCAGGAACACGATTGCACAGCCAGACTTTGAACCCGGACTCCACAGACAAACACTACTGCTAGAGGTGTAGTACATACTTAAGTACATATCAAAAATCGCTTTTAGGACTAAACACCTCCGCCACCTTGCTCTATTATCTAGCTTGTACGTACCAAATAGCACTCGTTCTAATAGTGGACGTCATTTTAGATTGGTAAGTCTCGTCCGAAGGTAAAAAAAGTCCTTTCGAGGCACCAGCAGTATCAACGTGCCGGGTGACATTCTATGAACAGAGGAACCGTTGGAGCGGCTGAGGTGTTTGATTTCCACCGCAGACATTGTATCAGCTTTAGTTTTGGGTACAACACTTAGGAAAGCCAAGGGAGAATGTGGATGCGATGGACGGTTGAGGTGCCTCGTGTGCCCTGGGAGTGGTGTGTTTTGTGTGGAGATATGGTGTCGGTGGCTGTATTAAAGCATCGATTGTTACTCAAGCTGCACGGTACATATGTGAAGAACATAACGGACAAAGTAAGATAAAGATCTAGAGAATACTGATATCACGATGTCATTGGTAAAGAAGAGATCCACGTAATGTCACTCGACTTGCAGCTTGACCTGACCGCGTCAGAGACTAGGACCAACAATCGTGAATCTTGGAACGATATTTGAGAAATTCTATATCACCAGGATTCAACGATGACGTCTCGCCGAATCTCATACTATGCAATATCGCCAGTTGCAGTATTCAATCCCAGTCATACTATTACAATCCTCAACTAACTATGCCCCTATAAGCTGCGCCCGGCGCCCTCCCCCCTTCTCTCCTACTTCAGAACCTTCCTCTCTCACAATCTACATCGTTCTCCACAGCTACCTATATCTCACTCTATCCACACATCCATCCGCAATGTCTATTTAGAATATCCTCTATTTGCGCGGCCCAGATGGATCTCTCCGCCCCGTGATCACTGCATCTGGACATTGGATCCCCGCCGTCTTGGTGCCCGGTACACCACTATTATCGGCAGTCATGGCAGCAGAGAAGAAAGCCGCCGAGGACAAGAAGAAAGCCGAAGAAGCGAAGAAAAAGGCTGATGAGAAGCGGAAAAGGCTAGCAAAGGTTAGCTTCCGTAGACTTTAGAATGTAAAGAGATAGTACGCTGACGCAAAATGCATAGTTTCGCTGGGTCTATGACCCTGCCATCCTGGCCGCCAGACCGTTGGCTTGGAAGGAGGAGGAACTGTTGAAGGGGACGGAATGGTGGTACCTCAAGGGCACTAGTGGAACTTATGGACCAAAGTAGGGTGGTTGGGTTTTGAATGGTGGTTTATCTTTTTAGGGTGGGGTTTGATTATCATTGAATGGACGGATGGATATCGGGGTTGATCATGATCACATTCGTTTCTGTGATATCATGAGGTGAAAGTGCTACAATTTAGAGTAATTCAATCTAGAAATTAGAATTAATACCGCTGATTCGTGTGGTTATAAGTCGTCAGGTTATAAGCTGTCCATAAATTATCCTCAGTAGGCCAGATTCATTTGTTTGTGAGGTTTTGCTTTCAATAAGACATCACGCCAATACCTAGGTCAAATTGTTCTGTACACGGTGCATAGCCAAATTTCAATTATACTTAATACAAATTTCCGAGTGACAGGTCATGAAATATACCATTCTACACTTGAATTTACCACCCACAAATAACCAATACGGTTCTGTCACGAACTTTATCTTAATTTTAATGATTTAAACTTAGAAATGAATATTCAGGGACATCGGGAATTACTCACACTCTAGAGTATAAATACCCATGTGGTGTTTTTGTTCAGGGAAATAAGTCAGACCATAGGGGGGGTTGTTGGTTAACTGTGGAGGGCAGACGGTAAGGTCTGGAATGTGGTTCATGAGCTCCGAAAGGTGGTGGGTAAACTCCGGAAAGTGGTTGATCGGATTCGGGAGGTGAATCGTCATCGTTGGGAAGTCGTTGGTTAACCCCGTCAATCAAGGGAATACGTATTCCGATTGCTCGGTACAAGGAATCTGAAACAAATAATTGTCGCAAGAATTCTATAGAATCAACGTTATGCCATCAGCACTGTTCACTGCATTTGGCGGTTTTTCTTTTGTTTTGGGAGAAGAGGACTCGCGACTTTGCTTTTGTTTCTTTATGTTACGGAAGAAGCGGGGAGGATATGTGTATGGGATATGCCATGGCCGCTAGCGGCCGAATGCAATATGATTACAAACAAACAAACTGTTCACTGCATAGTGTAGTGAGATACTAACGACGATCATCATCAGAGTGCATTGGGTAGTCGAGTTGTGTTACCCATTGATCGGTCTCTTCTCCCAACAAACTACTAATATAGTGAAAGCACTCCTGCCCCTTATCGAAGTATCCAAGTCGGCAACATATGATGGACATGGAGACGATAGCTTTTATGTAGTTAGTCCTCAGATCACCAGACAGTATTCCGCTGCCGACCAATTCCTCGTTTTGTGCTATCAGTTCTTTGTCGTACCATGCAAATGCCTCCTCATACTGTTTTAGATAACAAAGTGTAGAGCCCAAGTACATAATGCTATCCAGAGTTTCTGAATGGCCTCGCCCGAGTATCTTCTTTCGTCCTGATACTGCCCGTTGGAAGTACCGATATCCTAGCGAGTAATTTTCCTGTTTGCAATATAAGAAGCCGAGTTCGTGGGTAATATCTAGTGTCGACGGGTGGTCGTGCCCTAGAACTCTCTCTTTCACCACCAACGCATGCTCAAGAAACTTTTGCGACTCTGCATAGTTACCCTGCCTGTAGCATGCAATGCCCAAGCCGTTGAGTTTCCGAAATGGCCGGATCGTCTGTTTTTAGCACAATCTCCTCCTCCTCTAGTACATGTGTCAAATAAATATGTGCAGTATAGTTGTCTCCTAATTCTGAACAAGCCACGCCCATGTTGTGCAAAATATTCAAGGTATTCGGGTGCTGATGTCCAAATGTTTCACTCGCTGTAGCATATGCGCTTTCATAGCAGTCGAGTGCATCGCTGAAGTGCCCAGCTTCAAAAAAGACGTGTCCTAACTTGTTGCAGATGCTCGCTTTGTGAAGGATGGTTGAAGGCGATGTCGGAGGAGCTTGTTCCGTCTCACCGTCCTCTACATCGTTAACAACCTGCTCAAACAGTTCGTCTGAAAGAGGTATGATGCTCCCGGTGCCTTCAAGTCTTGTTGATGAAGGAACCCATATGCCGTGAGAGATGGGAATATCATTGGCCTCCGTATTGCGATGAGGGTCAGAAATTGGATCGCCAAATAAAGTATCGAAGTCTTGCCATTCCTGAGCCGTTTGGATATCCAAATCCTCCGGAATGGGGTTGTTAAAATTGGGTCGTAACGTTGGTGGGATTGGCGGGAGTATTAAGAATTGCGCTGGATGTGGGGCAATTTCTAGTCCTGATGCAGAGCTTGTCACTGATTTATCAGGCTTCTGCGAGGGTCTTCTATTATTGCCTTCAAAGGAAGAACTTCCGTAAGTGCGATAAGATACGCACGATGGTGTGACTGTAATTTCGGGTCAGCATACTAAGCACTCAATGATACCTAAAGCGCTTCAAACCAACCGATAGAATGATTATCGTCTTCAGTGAATCTTAGCCGCTTCCTTGAACGCTCGATTTTCTCCTTTTCAACAGGCTTCCCGTGCCAGGAAAAGAGAGTCAACTTTTTTTCCGGCCCTAGACGGCGCTTGTGCTCGATTTGTAGCATTGCGATCATCTTATGGTTTGGAATATTCTTTTGTATCTTCCATATAGTGCTCAGACGTTTCTTGTATTGCGTCTCCCTGAGAGTATCAGTATAATTCGTATCTAATAAAAATTACATCATATTACTACTTACGTTGCGTAGAACCCATACTGTTGGTACATGAGTCTTCTCACATCGTTAAGCTTGAATCCGTCGGTGAGATAAAGGTCTCTGAAGTTTTGTTTGTGTCGTCCCCATTCTTCCTCCTTGATTGCTTGTTGTTTCAAATCCATTTCCCACGATCCATCTTGCTGGTTGGTTTGATCCGAGTCTCTTTCATGATAACAGTCAGGCGGTCCGGCAATCTGTAGACGTTGCGGCGAGCGCATCTGCGGCTGCGGCGAGTTCATTATGAGTTGCGATGGAATGGCGGTAATGGATTCGGTAGGATTCGGTAACTTGGTGAATATAGCGGTCGACTGCGAGGTGGAGGCTTAGTGCGATATATATATCATTGAAATTATTATCGAGATGAGTACGAGAGTGGCACATCGAAGTACACATCCGCAGACAATACTCAGTAAACGTAGGCATATGCCGCTCGCAAAAGAATCCTGCAAGGATATGCAGGGGTTTACAGGGTTGACAAAAGGTGCCGTCCTATCAGAACCAGCTGCCAACTCCAACAAATTCCCCCGTGGACGTCGTGCAGGATACCTTTGAAAGGCGGCGGTGAACAAAAATAACGGTGCATATAAATGCCAAAAAAGCAACTTCATATGTATGGCGGTGCTGGCTGTTTACTCCTGTCTTAAGCCTTTCACCAATAGATATCGTTATTAGGCAATACAAATCACGATCGGAAACACGGTACATCGTTCATATGGACGTTTCTATGCAGGATTGATATTCGGTACCGGAATATATGGCCTTTTAGACATACAGTACTTGAAATGGTATTGAAACAGTATTGAGCATAACGAATTAGTGACTATTTCTGCCATTCTAGGCAGGCTTCAACCTACAACCACTCTACATTCGTAACACGAACCCCCCCACAACGAGTAAGTATATCGCTGTACGCTTTCTTCCTGTCTCGGTCCTAGCTGCTTCCGTATACACCAATCCGATTCTGCGGTATCGACGTCACCATCGCCCAAATGAAAGGAGAGTGTGGAATAAGTTAACAGTGCAGCGGCAGATCCCGCAAAGAGAACTGTTGCAGTTGGCCGAAGTCTAGAGGCGGCGACACGGTTGGCTAGAAAGCTTAGTCGGAATGTTTGTTATACCATCTGATAGTAGAAAGGCTTACAGGAAAGAGGGTAGATAACATTTGGATGTACTCTAGGAGGACAAGGGAAAGGCTGGATGAGATGGCGATGCAATTAGGATAGCCCCAGCCCGCAATAAGAAAGCCTGCCTAACTTGAATACAAAGAAGCATCTGGCATCAGATTTGATCCCGCAGCTATCGTGCATATGCTGGGCTGAACGTTAGGCTGATTCCCGTGGTAGTTAGGGCGATGAGCCTTACCGGTTCGTAGCGCAGCTTGATGACTGCAACTGACTGGTTCCCAAAGACAATTCGAGGCGCAGCTAGCTATTGCAAAGTGGATTGTTTCTTCGGTCTGAACATATAATCAACTGTTTTCAGATGCGTGGGCCAACTGCCACGATGGGCTGCCCATGCTATCAAAATGGGCGGCTATTTTGGCCGCAAACCCCACTATCTGAATGATCGTTTAAACCTTCCCTACTTATATCGTCACCAGCAAATCACCAGTTATCAATCGTCTAGTGGAATTTTGAGGAACTGAAATACTTGGAAGAACAATATAAAGGGAATGAATGAATTCTCTCGCAATATTGAGTGTATTAAATCTAATGGCTGGACTAGAAATTAGTTGAAGCTGAATGCTCCTCCTAGCGCAGCTTACGAGGATGAGTTTCACTATTTTTTATGAGCATAGGTAATTTATTGCTCCGAACGATTTACCGTCACAAAGATATCCTGTCATATATGCATAGGTATGGAGAAATATAGGCCAAAGACCAGCTACCTTCTCTTCCAGTTACCGCGCGGCAAACTCTAGACAGTTTTGAAAATCAACATTATTCTAGTAGGGCTATCAGTAGACTGGTTACACTCTCTGCGTATAACATGACGTGGTTCTTAGACCTTCTAGCGGTTCATGTATAGTCTCTCGCAGATTAAGGAAAAGGCTTTAATATCTAGTCCCCCATTCCACCTCGGATCTTAGATTGTACCGGGGCTAACTTGCCTCGTCTACGACACTACGCCGTTTACTTATTGGTTTAGTCGAAGCATATATACATACATCAACAGGGCCAACCCACTTACAGCTTTTGTCTTGAATCAGAGCTACCTAGACTCTTGTACTGAATTAATCTATCTTCAATTCCCATCATCACTCGCCGGCGGAAGTGTCTGTCCACCGCACTTCCTCTCTATCCTCAGTCCCCCGCCAGATCTTACTCCTTCCCGCCCAGCCTTCTCCTAGCCGTCACATCCTCGGGAGCCCTTTCCTTTGGCTTATGGACAACTTTCAGCCCCCTCTTCGCAGCGGCTGCAGACTCCAACGCCTTGATACGTTCCTCCCTCAACCTTCGGATCTCGGCCGCCTCGATCCCAGTCCCAGTCTCCCCATCGTCCTTCTTTTCCCGACCTTCCTTCTTCTTTATCGCCCTTCCAACACCTACCCAATTCCCACGGCACCACTTCCTCACCGCTTTCACGCTATCCGCTAGCAGTAACACCTTCGTAGCCTCGAGTAAATACTCTATAAACATGATCGCCCTGACCTCGCCACCCGTCATCGCAAGATAAAGCACCGCGCCAATTGCCAGGTATCTCAAGCCAGGGTTTCGGAAGCGAAGGATGCCACCAAGGTCCGTTGTTTTCATCAGTAGGCGGTGGAGCGTGTCGACGAGAAGGTAGCCAAGGTACAGGACCGCGAGCGGTTCGATGATGGTCGAGAGGAACGAGAGTGGCGAGGGCCAGGCGATGTCGCGCAAGGTGATGTCACGCCAGGTGCGTGGTTTGCGGCGTTTGTGAACTAAGCGGAGAGAGCGGTCGAGACGGGGAACGCGGTCGAGGAGCGTCATAGTTGGGAAATCTACTCTCCCAGAGCTTTCGTCGGTCGATGGCTGAGGTCTTTAGCTGAGATTATGAAGTGGATAGAAGGCTGGCTGGTGAGCGCAGTGATAGTGAGGGTGGGTGGGTGGGGAACGTCATTAAATTTGTGGACACTTTGCACTAGCATTGACGCGTCTGTGTGGTGCACAGATCGACATGTAGTGTTGAGTCATACGTCATCCTAAAATTAACCGCTGCCGCAAGTAAATCCGGACGTGTCGTACTCTACTGTCGGCATATTGGCACGCCTCACCCTCTAATGTAATTACTCTACAACCATGATAGCTACACATATAAGACTTGCTAAAAAAAAAGTTTACATGCTAAGGAGTGTCTATCAGCGAGTTGGGACTATTCCTTTGATACAAAGTAGCGACCCACACGCATGGTGTTCGCGCGCCAAGTCGTCAGTGTCCACTCACTTTTTTCACTCGTCTGCTACCTACATAAGTAGGTAGCTTTGGAAACGCGCTGGTGAACAAGATAGTTATTCAGATCAGACGTACCGGAGCGAGCCTAAAGGTTCGAATAGCTACCTCGTTCATTGTGTACCGGTGGTTCGTTATTTTTCTGGTACCAGTGTTATCACCTTAAAAACCATTCCCTCTCGAGCTCAAGACGAAACTGCGCCATAGGTGTGCTTGATCGTTGACAGGTCTGTTGATTGGCCAAATTCCTACCACATATAAGGTAACTACCTCGTGTTGTGGTTTTGTTAGCTGCGTCCTTACTGTATCGTGGTATCTCCTAGAGCAAGATTTTAATGAGGGTGTTATTAACGTAGTTATTGTTGAGTGGATGAGTTGAAAAGCTTTAGTTATAATTATATAAGTCCAAACTTGTGCAAAGAAAGTTGGGAGATAATGCCTTTGACTGAGCACTCATTACTTGGAAAGTTTGGTAATGCTGATTGCACATTTCAATACATATTCACTGAGTAAAACGTCAAAAGATACATCAGCGGTAGCGCTTTCATTCCGGAAATTTTCCCAGCCCCCGAAGTACTATACTATACAACATCCATTATGCATCTCTGTTGCAGCGAACCAGTGAGTGTTGTCCCCACATACGTTGTGGAAACTCAGCGCAGCCATCAAATATTCTGGCATCATTTTCCCAATGAAACATACAGTTCTCATCCACCTATCCTGTGTTCTCATTGTACATATTTGACACAGCCCAGCTGCAGGGCGTAAACTTGCATTCGTTTACATGGCCGTGGTTGCCTAGCTTAGAAAATAGCAGCCGCACACCAAAAAGCACCCATATTAAAGAGTACGGTATCTCCCATTTTCACCGCCTCGGGAGAAGCAAAGAAAAAACGAAGATGTCCGCATTGCGTACCGCCGTCCTCTTGCAACAAAGTCTTCTCTCCCTCGATTCCGTCCGACTCGGGCGCATCGTACGCGATGCGAGAGAACCACATCAAGACTTTCTCGATCCGTTCCAAAGCGACAACCCCGATGCGATCGTCAAGCGGCATCAAAATTTTGACGAAATCCTGAAGTCTTCGAAATCGGTGAGCTTGCGGACACGCTTGACCAAGCTTGTTTCCGCCACCTGCGAATATCAAGACGCAAACATAGTCACGATGGCTGCAGATGAAGCCAACACATACCAACTCACCAACTCTGGGTCTTGGTTTAATAAGGCTTGTAAATTGAACGACACCCGCAGCTGGATTATCGAGTCAATCGAACACGGCTACGATCTTTATCTGATAGTTGGATATTTCACCGTGAAGAATGCTAGGATACGCGAGGAAATTATCACGAGGAGACAGACTGGTGGAGAATTCGAGATTCCAGCCACGATACTAACGACCACCCCAGTAAGTCTGACTCCGGCTCTCGGAGCCGGCGCTGGTACCCGTCAAGGACACGTGCGAACATTTGACGTGCACGGCGAGCAAGTATATGCGGTCCAATACAGGAAGGTTGTGTTTAAGTGGTACTCCAGTCGCAGCCTTGACAGTGCCTCCCTTGAGAAGAGCAATCGATGGAAGATTCAATGGGGAGTAAGAGGACAGGAGGACGATGGGGAAGACGATGTATTAGAGGCAAATCTTACGGATGAGCTTGAGCTGGACTTTGAGGAGCAATATGTCAGTGAAGATGGTACGGAGGAGTTCTTGTTCTGAGTTTCGAAACACGGCAGAGTGGAAGGTAAAGAGCTCTCAGGTGGTTTGTAGGAGTTTTTATGTATCGTTCTTTCTATAGTTGGTGTGTAAGGGTTCCGAGTGGAATTATTGGACCAAGTTATGCATACCAAACCCGAGGGGCGGTATTCATTTAAGTCTTTAGGGTTACTCGCACGCAGGGCTTCTCCAGAGCAGAAATTACAGACGTGAATGGATCTTGGTTGTACGTCTCTCGACGGCACATATAAAAGCTAACTGGGAATCACATGATACTTTGTCCAAAGATGGACTTGTGATGCGGGATGAACTGAACATAGGTGCCGGAATACACGTTCATGAGACACCAAAAAGGCATTAGTTCATCTAGACAGCAGGCATAGCCATGAAGTCGGAATCTGCTAAGGAGTGTATAACTCACCTGCCGAAGCTGATTGTGCTGCGCCCCATCGGCAGCGTGGCAAGTATTGGTTTGGTTAATTTCCGAATTGGTGTGCGCTTGGATCTGACACTGGCTCTACTACTTAAGGTTCGAGGCTAACTGTCAGCGCCAGCCGACTCATTGCACATATCAGGCACTAAGCATGTGGCAACGATAAAACCTTTCCGATCTGAGGGTTACAGCAAATTTACGTACTTGTGTTGTGAAGTAAACTCAGCCTTCGTTGTAGAAAATGGCCAACACATTGGTTGACATCTCGTTTTTGACGCGCGTATTTCTCATGGCCGTTCCCGCCCTCATGAGATCAGAAGACAGAAACCTGACCAAAAGATGCCTACTCATCCGAACACTGAACTTAAATACTGGATTTAAAATTCAAACTCCGAATATATATCGAATTTGCGCAATATTGGTCGAAGCTGGAGCGCAAGGATGATTGTCGCCGCCTTGTTGATCCAACAAATCCTTGATTACCCCAGCACAGCAGCCGCTGCACCTGCCGACCAATGGCGTCCTTTGCTCGCAACCCAGACTGCTCTTCGGCAAAACACTGCACCGGTCTGAGATACTGCGGAGCCTGGGGGATTCTCTACAGCTGCACGATCACACTTCTTGTGTGCGTCAATAATGCGCTGCATCTGAATGTACCGGCATACGATGAAGGTCTATTTTCGAATTTCTGGCGGGGAGTAAAATGGGTTTTGATAGCCATTATTGCTCCCGAAGTGGCCTTGCTGTCTGCATTCTCCAGTTCTATCAGACATGGGAATTATGTGGCCAGCTCGGAGAACTGAAAGATAAAGACAATTGCGAATCCAAAGCAGAACGAACAATCCGCACATGCTATACCCCGTAGTTCTCCGTCTGCTGGTGCCCTAGTGAATATCAAGGCTGTGCAATTGTTTGCGAGGTTTCTAGTTCGCGATTCCCTTTGCGATATGGATTTTATGCGGGAATGGGGGGTTTCGCAGTGGACACTAAAGGCTTCCCCGAATTCGACCGATACCCCAACAACACTAGAATAGTGATTACGCCGTCTGGACTTGTTGTCTGGCCAGAAAGGGTGTCTTTCTGGGGCTTGATTGTAAGACAATCAGGAATTAGATGTATTGGCCAAAGGCTTAGCTATATTACAAGTTTCTTGAATGGCTATTGAGGTTAGTTTTACTTAATCACCTTTTTTATATTAGACATTGATCTTTTCCAACAGGTAATCGCCCACAAGTTGAAGGGTTTCCCACTTATAGTATTGGAAATGTATACCCTTGTCCATGTGTTCTGCGCTCTCCTGACGTATGCCGTTGGTTTGAATGGCCTGCGGGTGTACAGGATCCGACTGTAGTCGACGAATCAACTGGCAATAAGCTACGAGAATCCATCGGTAGTCAACGCGTCATTGAGCTCAACAGGCAGGTACATTTAGACAATGATAGATACGCCAAGATTCATGAGAAATTGCCTTTAGCAACCGTCTGGGCCTTGAATGGCTTTGACATTGCTTATTTCTTTAGCTGTGTAGGGCAGAATACAATGCTTCTTTGGGTTGTCATTGTTTTTGTGGCATACACTGGAGTCCATATGACAGCGTAGAATTATAATTTCCCAACAAGTGGGGAGGGCATTGTTTGGTTTTCTCGTGCCCAGCCGCAGGAAGGGAGCTTGCGACTGAGCCGCAGGAGGCTGGGCACGAGAAATTGTTGGAAGGTATCCTGTATTTGCATTTTGATCGGTATAGTCTGACTGTGGGACAACATGTTCCGGGACCTAAGGAACCAAAAGTGCTGCGGGACAAGGTGTCCTGGGATGTACTTTGTGAAGTTGCGGGACACTATGGGTGATATCACATGTTACGGAGTGACGCTACACGTATGGATAGTACTGATCGTAACTAAGGGACGCCTGCTATTAGCGGCCATATATGTTCCTGGGTCAGCAACCTCTAGAGTAAACTTTTATTTCTAGTTTGCGAAAGGTAGAGAGGTAAGCCGGGGTCTCCGAGTCCTGAACAGCGCTCTAACCAGTCCCCTCGAGTTTGAAGAGTTTATTACGCCTGAGTAGATACTCCTTGCGGTGGCAGAAGTTTACCCTTTCCGAGAGGTGATTAGGAACCCTACTTTAGTATCCATTGTGCCGGAGGTTTATTTATCTGCCTAGCTTGCCACGTGCAATGCCCTTGCCGTAAGCACCTTAATTCAACCTGCCATATCTACCGTTGAGAAAAAATGCGGGCTGAGAGAACGATTTCCTCGGTTGTATAACAGTGATTTTGCAGTGTTTCCGAACCATTTTGCCTCACAAGTATAACCGTGCTTAATGCAACAACTATTATAAAATGGAGTTTGGACGTATTCCGAGGACAACATTACTCTCAATTGTACCTAGCTAGGTATCTCCCACTCAAGAAAACAAGCTCCCGCTCCCGCTCTAACTAGAAACAAACATCCGAAGAAAACAAACCCTGCAGAAGAATATCCATATATTCTCGATCTCTCCTCTGTACATAGTACTTATGCAATTGCCCCCATGATCTCAATTCCCGTTGCTTTCAACTTCAGATCCCAGGTCTCAAGGAGAAGCTATTCAAAAAGACGGGAAAGGTTCTTTTCCTTCAGCCGTTGTGGGTTGGTGCCGGCGCTGGAGTGACAGGAGCACTATCCGCCTGGATAGGAACAAGATTTGAAGAGTCGGGTGAAGAAGTGTTGGAGTCGGGTGAGGAGGTGCTAGAGTCGGGTTGTTGGAGCGCGGAAGAATCAATGTTTGGTTGGTTGTCTGGTGGCGGTTGATCTGCAGTAATGTCATTCGACTGGTTGTTGTCACCGGTGCCTGAGCGCTATGAAATTAATGTTTTAGCTATTCGAAAGCCGATGAAAAATCACTACGTATACCTTCGTTTTCCATAACCAGAATGATATCAAGGCTAGTAGTCCAAACAAGGACCCGAAAATAGCCACAACCAGTGAAGAGATAGAAGTTGGACCAAAGCTTTCTTTTCTATCGCAACCATCCACTGTAGTATTATTTGGAATTGATGTTGCGTTGATTGGAATAGCTGTGCCCAAGCAAACATAAAGTACTTGCAGTAGCCAAACTATATTTGAAATGCGAGTTGAGAGCTGAGGTTTGTGTGTCATTGGGTGACTCGACGATGTATTTTGAGGCGGTATAGGTTTGACGCTAGAAACCCGTCGAATGTGCTACGTAGTAGGCGCATATACCAGTTCGATTTGTTCCGTAGCTATAATGAGCGGGCCGATTGTGGTATCAGCGTCGAAATATAGCGTATGTAATTCACCACAGCGATGCCGAAGGGGCAGGCTTTGTCTTAACCTTTTGGATTTAGCCTATCGGATGATGATTCGTAGTGGGTGGAGTACACCTTCTCGGAGAATTTTGTTATGACAGTGAGCTAACTATTCGCACCGCCGTTTCGCTAGATGATATGAGGTAGTACTGAGTGGACAAGTCGACGAGTAATACTAGGGATGATGCAACAGCAAACCGCACGATGGCTGGCTGTTTTTCTTCGGTATTCGGTGTAGAAGCTCGCCACAACGTGGCGGACTGGAGCGTGGGTCAAGGGTTGGGCCTGCACTTGGTAGTTGGGTAACCAGGCCTTTATATACATCAATGCTGAGTTCACAATAATTTCCCGCCTCTATTGCCAACTAATTAGCTAATTGTGTAGGATTTCGGTTTTTTTAAGTCGGGGATGACCGGACACCGAATCAATAAGTTGTGATTACTATCTTCGAAAGTTATTGGTCAGACCTTGGCTTCAATGGGCCAAATAAACACACCTTGATGTCTATGCGGCTTGACACTGCATGGGGACCCGCTTTGATGTAGCTTCATGATCTATGATGCCTTAAGTAACCAATACCTGTCCTTCCTTGATTCCCTCACTATTTTGGGTAGGACTTCTCTCGTGCCCAGATTTCTAGCCTAGCTCGCAAGCTCGCTGTCGGCCGCAAAATTTATTTTCGCAGTCTGGGTACGAGATAAGGGTAGGGCAGCGGCCGCACTTATACTATTCGACCAATCGACGCAAGCCGATTGGGCTTCGGCATGTTATGGGGCTGTGAATTGGAGGCTCATTTTTGACTTTGAAGTCATCAATGCTACTTCACAACTTCTCCACGGATCATACTCTTTTGCATGTCCTCAGCGATTATGCCTTGTGGCCCAAAACTAGATTTCAGAACTTCTTCGGCCTATCCTACTAGTGGAGTATCGTGCTACAACCTTTCTTCTCCTCCAAGCTCCAGTGCATGGCCGCAAAATCCCCGAAAATGTCACTTAGTGCAAAGACCGCATGATGAGCTAGGTGGGTAATGGCGATTGCTGAACCCTCGCCTCCGAAGCGCTACTTGCAACTCCAGGCGCCGACACTCATTCGAGAGAAAAACCCTTCTAAAACCCTGTTGTTCGATCGATTGATATCACGTCACATACAGGAACCTGAAAATTTACCTAGTCTTCGGCCCGCTACTAGTGGACCGCTGCCGGTACTTATGTAGCGGCTCGGGCGATATCTAGTGGAACAGCGAGAGTGTGCACAATCAAGGATTCCCTCCAAGATGCAAATAAGATGTATGCCCCAAATCAGGCTAGCGTTGAATTTTAATACGGAAACGTATAATCTAAAATTCGAAACTTATTTGAGTCTAGCGCTTTTTAATTCCGCCTTGGGAGCAATGCTTCCTATATTGGAAATAAATGCGCATTAGGCTTACCTTTGTCTCGTCCCCAGACCTTAATAGTGGCTTCCGTCGCCATCTCAATTTTGGTACGAGCGAGCTTGCAAGAAGCGTGGGTACAAGACAAGGCATACCTCTAGATCTAATTCGAGTGAATACAGTATCCTGGAGGTGGGCGTTAAACAGTGTACGACCTCTCCGGCTCCCTTCTGGCTCTTACGGCACTTCAGCCTGACTTTTGAATGAAATATCAGTGCATACTACTCTGTAATAACGGGGCTGATCGGTGTATTGTTGCCCGATGCCCAGTACTAGGTACATATCTTCGTGTCTTTCTTTTTCGCAACACTTATTACTCCTTAAGTTCTTATTTGCACGACATACCTTTACTTTACGAGAAAGAATTTGGACCGGTATGGGATTTTGCAGTGAAAAGTGCACAGCAAATTAATTGTTTTTGATCAAATTCCTTCTCCCCTTTATGCTACCAATATCATTTATAAGGTTCTTGATAATTCCCCGTTATGTGCGGTTAGAATATCTGTAAAACATGATGTCATTCTCCTGGATCCGAGTACTCGATAAGGATAGAAAGTCAGTTCAAGCCAAACTAAATCCAGAAAATTCACCCATTCGGAAACCCCCGAAATTCTATCATTTCCTGCAAGGGAAAGTTTTAGCTTGCTAAAGCAGTAAGAGCAGTTGAGAAGACTTTCTATCTTACAGGAATTTATCCACTGTACCGGTATTTGAGGATGATATACGCCATTACTGACCTGTTACTAGAGGCTTTTAGATACAATTCATATTCCCATGTGTCCTTGAGTTTTGTGATGTTTTCCATGCCAAGAGCTGCTCTTATAAGCCAAGCAGGCAGTTCGTACCTCTAAAAATGGTAGCAGCCCAAAGTCCAAAATCCGGCTTGGCTTGGAATAGATCTGCCCCACTAAGCGCCTCAGTTACGACTTACCTGATGCTGACGTACTTCTAAAATACTAGAAGCTTCAAAGTGGATGCAGGGTGGCTTCAAAGTGGATCTCTGGAAAACTTTAAAGTTCGGCATATATGATATACAGCTTTGGATCATTATATCCCATCCACCCATCATAAGTGCCGAATGCCCCTATATGGCTAGACGGGGTGGCTCATTGGTGAGTTTGGCCCTGTGGTAGCTACGTAGAGAGCTAGACAGTCAATAACATCGACGCATCCAGTCCCGAAACCTGTACTAAGTCTTGTATAGATGTATCAGGCATTTATTATCAGTAGAGAGTATATCTAGATATCGTTGATCGGAAAATCTGTTGCTTAACCACAGCCTTAAATTTTACCAGCACACAGCAAATAGCTAGCATTTTACTTTAAGAAGCCCGGTAAGCAGCAAGTTACTCCACATTAATAATTCGCAAAGCTACAAAATCTGCCTGACGATCGGTCCCCGAAAGTGTCCGACTCCGCCTCATCAACTGTCATACGAAGTTCCCGCGGTCAAAGACGCTCAGATTCGGCGTTGAATAGTCATTAGTATCTTCAAGTCTTGTGAATAGAGGCTGGTGTCCAATGGGACCATCAAGGTTATTCCATTGGGCTCTAGATTGTATTTTCCGAGCCACGAAAATCCACCAGGTAGTGATGCGCGTCGCAACACTGCAAACAAAATAAAACGGCATACATAGCGAGGTTCATCCCGCAAACGCAGGAGCATGCGCAGCCGAAAATCATCTGACTAGGATACACATCGAAGAACCTGTTTTACTACTTACATTGGTACCTAATTGGTAGGTTTGGGTTGTTTGAGTGGGTCCGTGTGAGGCGCGGCATCTAATTGGCTGTAGAGTCTAGGGGTAACAGTCATGCATAAACTGTCCAATATTCTCTGCCGTTTGCGGCTGTGTTATTAGACTAAGTTCATTATCTGAGAACCGAACTCAATTTTGATTGTGGCAACGTTATCTGGGCTTGAACGTTTGTGCAATCTGGGTTCATATAAACCGTTGAGAAGATCGAGGGGGGGTGTTGGTTGAGTTAAGGTGCGGCTCAGTGCATGGGCCCCATGTCGCAAATTAATTTTGACGACCTCTTTACCACACCAATAATCGGACGATACAGCCCTTTCTACCGGATACGTACTTAATTATATACCCCGACGTGATGACAGCTGTAGTGGGTGAAGGTAGATTATATTCATATCTCGACCAATGCATCGGCCCCGACTTAGATGCTGCATTAATCACTTCCCCCCATTACACATTCTCCGCGCTCTTGTCGAGGCAGAAGTAGCATAATTCTCCCCTTGACATCAACTCCTTTTTTCTCGCGCCTGAGGTAACACGGATACCTCCCAGTGGAATATGAGCAGACGCAACCTAGAAGCGTCAGATAGCGGAAGACCCCACACTTGAAGATGAAGATTCAAGGTTGGACGCTAGCTATGCAGTGTTGCTTCATGTGGACACGGATGCTACGATAGGGGTGGCGAGTGGTGCCAGCACTATCGGGCGTAAGATTGAAATGGTTATCATTGGGTGGTATGTAGTGAGTAGAAAGGTTGAGATTGGTTGCGAGCGCGTATGTACGTTACAGTAACCCTATTGTCCTTCCTAGATCCTAGTATTCCCCCCGCTCTATTTCGTCTCTGTTCCAGTTCTACATTCGGGGTTGCTTGTAGTCACTCGGTGTTATCATTGGTATCAACTCGGACTATCTAAGCTAGTGGAGGGTACAAGCAAGAAAACCGGCGGCAAAGGGGCCAAAGAAGTCGAAGCAATGTCGAATAAACTGAACATTCGAACGAGAGAATGTCGCCATGTGAAAGAAAAGCAACAGAAGAAGGGGGATTGACCTGGGGCTATGCTGCCGGGTGCTTTAAATAGGGTTCTATCGTGACCAAGCTCATACGGGTGTGCCATCCAGAACTAGTTCAATTCGCATGTGTTAGTATTGGTGCGCCATGACCGGTTGACTCCGGATGCCGGTGGCGGTTTCCGGAGGTGGTCCGGTAAGCTACTGGACATCGAACAGCTTGGTTTATGGCCATAGATTTCACTATATTCGGGTACCTATAGTCTTGGCCACGGGATAGGACCTAAAAGATTAAAAATGCCGCGGGACAAAATGTCTTGGGATGTAATTTGGCAAGTCGCCGGATGCAATGGATGATACCTCATGACACGGAGCGACGGACCTATACACTGTGATTGGAAGACGCCTGCTAGTAGCGGTCATATTCCAAGTAGTATGTGTCCCTGGGTCAGCAAGGTCAGGAGTAACGTCTTGAAACTGGTGTGCGAAACCTAAATCTCACAAGCTTCGAGTCCTCAACAGCTTTCTAACCAGTACCCTCAAGCCTAGGGAATTAGGAAGAGGACGAGGATGGGAACAATCTGTGCAGAATCATCTGAAGAATAAAGCTCTTAATTGCAGCTAGATTTAGAAAAGTAGTAACTAGACTCCAGGTTTTGGGATTTTTATTAGCCATGTGCTTAGTAAATTTGTCTCGAACCTAGACTTAATTTGTTTGGGTGCTGAGCTGGTCGAAAGGGTGACTAAGTACTAAAGACTATGTATGGTAAGTTGATGGGCATTTGAAATCCCAGGACTATGGAATTGGGATCTACGCATGTGTTGATGGATACTTAAGATATCCTTAGCTGTTTGGACACGTGATAGCCAGTAAATGTCTTCTAAAGTATTGAAAGCACCTTGTCTGCACCCGGACGTTACCCGGCCAACGGAACCCCCAGCCCTAATTCGCTACGCTGGCTGAAGATTCCCGTTTTCGGCGACTGAACCATGAATTATTTTTGTCGCCGAGGTACGAGGCTCAAATCACGTGATAGTAAAGAGGGGTGCGTACGATACATAAAAACGCACCAAACAACCACATTCGCAGAGGCTTAATTTGTACAATCGGTTATCTATATCTGCGTGATGGAGCGCGCGCAGCAGTCCTATGGCAGTAATTTACAAACGTAACACTCCCCCTCTCGGCATTAGTAGTACGTTTGTAGCTAGATCATAAATCATATTGTAATGTCTTTCTACTAGAGTAGAGTAAGTACATAAACCAAAAACAACCACTCTCATTTGTACCACGTTTGGGCTATTCTCATCTAGTTCACGTCACTTAGTTCATGCCACTTGGTTCAAGTCACTCATCTCACATCAAACACAGCCAATGAGATTTACATATATCTTGCCACGTACTCACTCCTACCTCAGCCTTGGCACCTACTCCGCATACACCCCTCCTCTTCCAGCAAACTCCGACCAACATCCAGCAAACGATATAACTCCTAGTAATCCTCTTATTCCTTTTTCAAAACCGACCCCCGCCCACTTCTGCTTCGCCGGCACGCCAACTTATCTGTTCACTCTCAGAGAGCTTTCTGCACCGCTGAAGCTATATGTTGGTTCATTCTCTGCTTCGGTGTGCGTGTTACCTGGGTAACTGCTGCCTTGACCTAATTTCGCCACTTCCAACCCCGAGCACTCAACATTAGAGGAGAGCAACACATAATGGAAAGACAGGGGAGGTTCGTTATCCTTCATCCGTTGTGTGATGGGGTCGGTGCTGGCGCTAAAGACGCGGAAGCTGGAACAAGAATAGAATCCATCTGAATAGGAGTTGGTTCCGAAGAGCCGGGCGAGCGAGAGCTAGAGTCAGGGCATCGGGGAGCGCACGAATTGGTGGTGTTGGGTTCGCTATCTGTTAGGTATTGATCTAAAGCAGTATCGCTTGAACGAGTGTGGCCACTGGTGCTTGAGCGCTATAAGATTTCAGCTGTTATTCGGAAGCTAGAGAAGACAGCAACTACCATCTTTCTCAACAATAACCAAAATGGCACCAAGGATAGTAGTCCAAACAACGTTCCAAAAACGCCCACAACCAGCGAAGAGATAGTAGTTGGGCCAAACCCTTGATCCGCTGGAACTGTTGTAATATTTTGACCTGGATTCGATGCGACTGGTGCAGTTGTGCTCAGGCCAGCATAAAGGACCGCCTGCAGAAGCAACATTGCGGTTGGGATGCGAGTTGAGGGCTGAAATTTGCATGCCATGGTCGACTTGCAGATGTTGAATAAGATTAAGGAAGTCTGTCAAGGGTGCAACGTAATTGGTGCGTATACCGGCCCGATTTGTACCGTGGATGTAGAGTGAGAGGTCTGATTGTGGGTGAAGGACCTTCTGCAACGACAGCAAAGCTTCTTTTGTCTTAATCGCTCGAATCCTGACTATCGGATAATGGTTCGGTAGTGAGCCAAAAAGTATATCGTCTCGGAACGTTCCTTTATAACAGTGAGCCAGCCGACCATTTGCCTTGTTTCACCAGCTTAGGTGGTGCGGGAAGCAATAAAGATAGAAAGAGAACTAATCGCATTAGAAATGGATGCAACGTTGGATCTTAATAGATGGATGCAACGTTGAATTGAAATAGAGATGGACGAAAGACTGAACCGCAATAGATGTGAGTGCAGCCTACGTGGGGAAGAGACAGTATTTTTATAGGGTTTGGGCTGACTGAAAGCCCTAAGCCTTTCCAAGTACTAAATATTGACGAGTAGGCGCTAGTCTCAGACCGCCAGCAGCAGTACGAGACTAGTGTAGGCGCATGCCTCAAAATGATGTAAAGACAGAAGAACGAAACTGAATTCTTTGACTAATAGATGTTCTGACCTTTCTCTTTGATATCCGTGGTTGGTGCATAAAGATAATAATGAATTGAGGGCAGAGAAATGAATCTGGGTTTGTGGGAGCTGGATGACGACCTTTTTATACTCACAAAGGTACTAAGTCCTCAATTTCCGCGAATCCTTTTTTACAGACTAATCGTGTGAAATCTCAAGTATTAATGGATAATGGTTTAGAGTAGAATAGAGCAGTACGTACCTTTGATTCTTCTTTAGAGTAGATAGCAGAATCAGCATACCTGACAGTCATGTGGCTTAACGTTGTATGAGAGCATAGTGGCTGAACGTTGTATGACAGCATACTGCGTGCCCTCGTTCTTCAACGTGGCCTCTTAACCACATTCATCGAAAGTGACCAGTAGTTACCCTTAAACATTTCCCGCGCTAATCAACTTGTTACGGCCCAAAGATTTGTCCGCAACTTCGATACGTAACATCGTAGGCCTGTAAATGCTTTATCAAAATCACTATAATACCCCTTATAGAATATATGCCTCGTGATGACCTATGATGCCATAAATTGAAACAACCACTGATCAATACGCATACCAGTCCTCTGAAACAGCTCGAGAAAATGGCCATTATAATATCTAGCCCCGCTGGCGCCGATTGGACTTCGGCACATTGTAAAGTCGTGACAGGAGGCTCAGTTAGACCTCTAGGTTGAAGCCACCAGCGCTGAAGCACAACGTTTCTGCGTTCTTGCATACCTCCCCAGCAATTATTCCTTGCCACATGAGAAACCACGATCATATCATCGACGGGTCGTGATCTACGTGAATAGTGATCCGCCCGCTACTGGTAAGTCGTTGTCGGTATGTGCTATTGGGTGCTGTAGCTGTTCGAGCAATATACTCTTCTTGGTACAAGGCGATACAGATGCTAGTGCAGGTGGATTCATACCGGCTTGTATCATGTAGTGGCGTGATTCATGTAGATTAAGGTCTCTGCACGGATGGGCGAGCTTTAATTTCTACTAGCTTGTTCAGACGAAAGTTTGCCTGCCTTGGGCAGCTCACAAAGTAACGACTTGTACCTCTTTGTGCCGCACTGAACTGTCGACGTATGTAAAGCTACAAAGAGGTGTTAGCGCACATATTCGTTACCGATTGTAAATGGAACTGATCTGCAAGTGGAGCGGCTGTAGGATATCTTTTCCCCAGGAATGGCGGGATTGAGTAGGGGGCATGCTTGCCCTTCTGGCTCGGATCTGGAGCTTTAGTCCGATGCGAGATGTAGTTTGCCCTTCCCCGCACATTCCTTCGTACCCCAGCCCATGTTTTTGGTTGGAATGTATGTGCTGCGCACCCAAGTATCAAGTATATCAAGTATACCCATGTAAGAATGTTTGAATTCGATCCATTGATCTTTCGATCTCGCCTTCTATACTATTTTAGCCCCTGTCATAGGATGTTGACCAATCATATTACCTAGAAACCGATGCGTTGCTAGAGAAAATTCTGATCCCTAGTTCAGGCGCTGAGTACTTGAGCTCAATATGTCTTTGAGACATTTACTGCCTCCTTTCGGCTTTCATTCGTACGACTTTCCTCGACTCAATCGGTCGGCCGGATCACTAAAGTAACCAATAGTCATTAACCATCACGTGTAATTTTTTGCCGTCGCTAGCTCGGCTCCAAGCCACGACCAAACCAGCCCAAAGCGTTGCCGTTGACTGCCTTTGTTTGTTTCTTGGTGGCCAGAGATTAGAGAGACCTCACAACTGAACAGATTCGCATCGCCAATATAATTAAATCTTTGAGCAGAAGCTACCATTCATCAGAGCTAATGGGATATTCTATTGGTTCAAAAAGGTATGTCGTGCTATTCGAGCCTCCGAGAATGTAACGGATGGCGACGCGATGCGAATATAGTACATAGCCACTGAAACTTCACACATCGGACTTTACCCCGCAAACATACACAGAACAAGCAATTTTTTTTATCTGAGCAAGGCTCCTATAACAGAGATAGATGCTGCAACGAGGCAGTGTAGGTGCAGTATGATTGGCTGATATCTGTGTACCAATCTGGGGGACATAAATAATCCAGTATACGCAGCTGTGTTGTGGGATGATGACCGATTACCTGAGATGGAAGTTCTTGGTGCTTGCGTAGAACCGGTTAACCGGTACCCTATAAATGTAAATGATAACTGTGTTCGTGGTGGTGCAAGGATTTGATCTCGTGCCCAGACTTTGACGCTCGCTCCGCTCGTAGGAACGGCTGGTTTACGAGATCAGCAAGGATTCTAATGAGGCCTTCTTATAATGCTAGCAGCCCAACTCTGGTAAACCGGCTTCCAGGTGTTTCAACTACCAAGAATTAGCTTTATAACAAGCCGGCTGCATCCATCCCGAATAAGTCAACCTTGTGAACCAGTCAGCTGTAGCTCGAAGCTGCAATTCTAAACTACGAAACGACAAGCTTTACCACCCAGCCAAATGCCAGGCGAAATTTAAGACTTTATAGGCCATAGAAACCCACCACCTATGCTGTCCGCCCACCTCCCGTCCATTATCAACAAATATCATTTGAGCTGTCGGCATTTAGACCATGTCCATTTCGGTGCGAGTTTCCAGGGATAGGACTTACAACGGTTAGTTGTGTTCATGTAGATGAGGAGTGGATCATGGAGCGGCGGAGAAGCAGAGTGGTGGATGGACAGAAAGGTAGAGCGGTAGAACGGCGGCTGTAGAGCAGCCCAATCTCCAGAGATCCTCGTGCAGATCAGCAGATGCTTTCAAGTTGACTGCGCAGATGCGTACCTGTGTGGCCACACTATCCAGCCTATCGCAGGATTATAGTTTCGGTGATCGAGAGGCCACTAGAACTCTGCATGCCGTTATCATCGCACTCCACAGTATGAAACGCTGCCCACCTGATGAAGCCATCGTCAATCCACTCTCCACGTATATCCACACCCCTGAAATATTGTTGTGCCTTAGTTTCCATTCCTATGCGTGCAAGCGCAGTCCATGGAAGGCTGTTGGAAAACCAGCATTCTATTCGAGTATTGGCTACGCGCCGCGTAAGATCCAGCGTGTAGCTAATGATATGTTAACTACAGGTTGAGGGGAATTTCATCACACCACTTGGGTCTACTCTACCTGTATTGTCGCTCAGTTTTGTTTTGTTTTAATCATACTCCATTCACTCTAGTTAAGAGTATGACAGTGCCAATTGTACCCTCTCCCTCCGGATGGCCCGGCTAGGTGGGGAGATCCCCCTTCCTATAACCTTCTTCCCTTAAGTATGTCGCTCAGTTGACACGACTACGCTGAGCTAACTAGTAGGAAAATCCGCCTTATTCGCAAAGCAAATTACTTCCTAGGTAGTTCATGCTCTCGTGCCCAGAATTTTTCGCTGCGAAGCAAACCTGGAAAGTCTAGTATCCGAGAGCAGGTAGTTCAGTCGGAAACACAGGTAGATGTAGAAATCATGTAGGTCATGTGACAGCCAACGTGACTTATTCTACACAATCTTCTCCCCCAATCCTCCAGCTAGGGTTGAATTCTTCTTCATATGCACGATAGTTGGTCCGGGTTCCTCCTTGCCGAGTGCTCTCTGCACACGTATGAGCTAGCGGAGGAGATGGCCGGTATAGGTGAATCTGCCGCTCACCAGAAACCGAAGGCGGAGCGGTTGAAATTGGTTGGTTCCTGGTAAGTATACAGGTTGACATTGTTGGGGTGGCTGGTAGTTGTGAATGGTAAAGTGAAATTCGTCTTGTGATGTGGGTGGTGGGTTTATTCCCAAGATCTCCCCAGGTGTTATTGTTTCAATTCAGTTTTTTCTTTGTATATCTTGTTTAATATCGTTTCGGTTTGTTCTGCGCAGTGGTTTGGTTAGTATCGTATCTTCATTAATTCCATCGTCTCGTGCGCAACATGACCGACATCTCTAGCCAAAAAGAAAATCCGAATTCGGACTTCACGATACCAAAAACTCCAGGCGCCTCCCATCACCCCAAAGATATTACTCTAGACAACCACAGACAAATCCCCCGCCACCACCTCCCTTGCCTTAAAACACCACTTAATCAACATCTTCTCGAGCATATGCCCATGCACCGGTTTCGACAGGTAATCATCCATCCCAGCATCCCTACACTTCTCGCGATCCCCCTTTATCGCGCTCGCTGTCAGCGCAACAATCGGCACATTCCCCAACCACCCTCCCTCCCCGCGGATCGCGCGGGTAGCTGCATACCCGTCCATCTCCGGCATCTGTACATCCATCAGGATTACGTCTGGACGGCGGAGGTAGAGGGGGTTGGTGGAGGAGGGGTCGGTGGAGGAGGGGAGCGCGGTCGAGGCTTTAATGAATACTAGACATTCGACGCCGTTGCAGACGGCGGACACGGTGAAGTGGAGTTTTTGGATTAGGCGGATGGCGATTTGTTGGTTGATTTCATCTAGGGATGTTAGGAGCGCGTTGAATGGGAAGGGGACAAGGGGGAATATACTGTCATCGACTACTAGTACGTGGCATTTTCGTCGCTGATCGAGGTCGGAGGGTAGGCGTTCTGGGGAGGCGGCTAGGGTTGGATACGAAGATGGTGAGTTCGTGAAAGGTTTTGGCGACGGACTACTGACGTTCACGGAGGTATCTGACTGTAGGCGCTCCGGGATTGAGTCGAAGCTTGTGTTGATGGGCGAGTGCTTTCCGATCTTTTTGAATGGGATTGCGAAGTACGCGGAAGTTCCCTCGCCGGCTTTCGAGGACAGTCCGATAGTGCCACCCATGAGGCTGACGAGCTGGTTGAATTAGCGAGGACGGTGAGGGTGGGTGTCTGCCGGGACTTACCTTCTGACATATCGACAGCCCAAGACCAGTCCCTCCGAACCTCCGCGCTGTTGAAGAGTCCGCCTGTGTGAATGGCTGAAACAGTCGGCATTGATCCGTCTCCAGAATTCCGATTCCGGTATCGTTGATAACGAAGTGAATCTCCATCATTTCCTCACCTTGGTATTTCATCCTCGCCTTCAACTCCACCGATCCTTTGTGGGTGAATTTCAGTGCGTTGCTGAGTAGATTTGCCAATATCTGTCGGACTCTTCCGGGGTCTCCCATGACGGTTAAATCATTGGGACACGGGAAATCGATTTCGTACTTGAATTGGAGCTTCTTTCGTTCCGCTTCGAAGGACAGCATTTTCACCACGTCTCGGATCACGAGGGATAAGTTGAATTGGACTTCTTCGATATCTAGCTTCCCGCTTTCTACTTTACTTAGATCGAGGATGTCGTTTATAACAGTAAGCAGTGTGTTTGCAGAACGTTGGATTCCCTCTGTTAATTCCCGCTGCTCAGTAGATAGCGCTGTATCCAATAGGATCTCACACATTCCCACCACACCCGCTATTGGTGTTCGAATTTCGTGCGACATTGATGCGAGGAAGTCAGATTTGAGCTTCGATGCCTCCTTTGCCGCATTCTCGTTGGCAAGGAGTATTCGGTTCTGTCGTTCTCGTTCGCGGAGTTCCAGTTCTGTGGCGTGCATCTTCGTCATGTCCATACTGAGACCGATGATTCCGGTGACGTGATTCGCGCCGTTTTTTCCGCCAGGCCCTTTCCTCATGGGAACGTACTTGGTCTTGAACCAATGCCCGTCCAACTCGGTCTCTGTAAACCCCTCGCTGATTTCTCCTCGAAGTAGTGGGTCGATTGGTTCGACGAACTGGTGGTGGTATCTGTCGTTGGGATCGATCTCATCGAAAATGTCCTTGATGTCTTTTCCTATGTAATATCCGGGATTATCGCGAGTCTGCCATATTATTCCGCCTATTGTCGAAAGTTACTTTACGGGTCGTATATCTGCCTACCTACTCATGAAACCATACCTTCTAACAGGGTAAACTTTCGATCTCTATCTACTGCCCACAGTGTGAGCTCTGCATGGATCAGAGCTTCGGCGAGTTGTTCTCTCGTAGCCTTTTCCGCAGTTCGTGCCTCCACCATGTCGTGAATATCTGTAGCCGTGCCATACCATTTCAAAACCTTTCCAGTCTCGGGGTCTTTCAGTGGCACGGCTCGTCCCAGCATCCACCTATGTTCCCCGTCGGACTGTCGGACTCTGTATTCAGCTGAGCATCCGTCGCCACTTGCCACCGATTGCTTCCATTTCTCGTTTACGGCGCTGATGTCGTCCTGCAATGTGTGATAGAGTCAGCTAGACTAACCGAACGACATATTACATGGCATACTTGCTTGACGCACAGGATGATAGCCTGTCTGCCAGCCCTGCGTATCCTTCTTGTCAGTCAGATTGCATTGATTGGGTAGTAGAGAAGGGCATCACACAGATCCCACGCAGAGCTCGGGTGCCAGGCCCGTATATTCGTACCACCGTTTTGAGAAATAGTCGTGTTCGCCGGCGGGAGTGGCAGTCCATATCTTTACCCCACATTATCAGCTGGCAGTGAACTAGGCTCTGGGGGTATAGTCCTCCACAAAATTTTATCGATGAACCGCTTCACATACAGGGGACGACGGGTAGCAGGAGTGGAGCTCCGCCATCTAGCCGGCCAGCCCGGAGGCGGAGGGGATTAAGGGGCTGTCATACTCTAAGTAGAGTGAATACAGTATGATTAAAACAAACAAAAACCGCTTCACATACCATTCGTGGTATACAGTCGTACATCTTCCGAAATTTTGCTTCTTCGGCATCGAGTCGATGCTGCAAATCGAGAACTCTCGGCGTCAAAGCTCCTACGTCTTCCCCGCCGCCTTTGTCTTTGTTGGGGAGGTAGTTCCCTGCTTCGGAGATTAGTCTACCTGAAACCATCTGCTCTATTATTGAGTCGAGGGGCCTGATGATCCGGAGAGATGGAGCTGGTAACTGCTGTAAGAACTGCGGCGTCCATCTATTCAATGACCGGGATTGAACAAACGATGAGGATGATAATACTCTAGAATCCTGTTTTGGTGGATGAGTAAGATCGATCCAGCACGTACAATTGAAGGGTTTTAACGGAAGCCATCCGCTTACCTTACCATTCACCGGTTGTGCTGAGTTTATCAATGAAGAGGCTGACGGCAAAGACTTTGAGTCTCCGACATCTTTTATTGTCTCTAATGGTTCCCTCCAGAACATCACCGTGAAATGCATCTCGCCACCGACCCCCTTCCATGGCGACACCATCGCTTCGCATAGCCGTACATGACCATCAGACTGTGGAACCTCCACGATCTGCCTCCCATTATTCCCTATCCGCGCATCCTCCAAAAGCAGATCCCATGAGCCATTGTCCGCAAGAAGCTCGATCCCGAGGGCATCCAACGACTTCCCGCGCAATAATTTCCTATTCGTCCCCAGCAGCTCCCCCATCGCATCGTTCGCCAGGACAACGGTCTTCTGCGCCGATAACACCAGCAACGGAAGCGGCAGGAACTGCAGAGCCCGTAATGCCACCGAGGCACCAGAGTTCTCGGGGGACTGGAGGTGTTGCGGATCTGGAGGCGTAAGGGATGATGTATTTTTGCTGCTGTTATCGCCACGGCGTATTCGCGGCGGATGTTTCATCGTGTCCTCAACTTTATCAGACGATCTGCGGGCGTGCTTTGAACCGTCCCTCCCGATGGTCCTGCGGGCGCTTATCGAAGTATCTTCTATATCCGGGGGGCGTTCTCGTGGGTGCCTTTATCCCCGCGATGTGAGTATCAAATATTTTGCGTGTGGGAACTCGCTCATACATTTCTCCGGGAGGTGTGCTTAAGTACAAACCCACAACCCCCTTCCTTCGGACGTCATAGAGGGGCACCAGTTAGGAAGGACTACGCAGCTTTGGTATAACATTTTTCCTAGTTCGCACGGAAAACAAATCCGAGCAAGGGGGGCTTTGACTGTGTTCAAAGGGCGCTGATCGTCCAACAAGGCAACGGGGTGATATCGGGATCGACATACACAGCAATGCAAAATCCATATTACGGGTTCTGGGCGATGATGTTCCTGCAGTGTGCAAGTTTAACTGGCGACTATGCTCAGATTTCAGATCTCATCGAATGCAATATTTGTTCATTTCGTGGGGTGTTCTGTGTTGTTCGTTGAGGTTATATCTTGCTTGGCCTCGAAAATTCTCGCTGCAAACCCCGTCTTCTACCGTCACCTTACGCCTAGTTACCCGAAACGGAGACCACCCCGCGCGAGAAGCCTACAATGACGTGCCACCAATCGTCGTTTCATCCAATGGAAACTTCCGTGTATATGCCTACCTGGTAAGTGCGACATCCCGAAGCTTAACCGCCGGATGGGTGGGTGCCTGCAGTGATGGCACTGATGGGAGATACTGGTGCTACGTTGAGCACACAGATTTAGGAGATGATGAAAAGGGATATAAAAGCCCGAAAATAGATACGAGTGCTACCAATTATGTTGACCGCCGATGATCCGACTGATTAAACTCAATCACTGCACAGATGCGCATGCCACGAATCGGATTCCTCCATGTATATCGCTATGGACATACTTCCGTCCAGATATCCACGTATTTGTAAATCAAACCCCCAGCTGCCACTCATGTCGAAACTTGAGCTCGTGGGTTGACACGACTGCTGTGACATCGACAGATATTATCACTGGGTGATTGTACAGGCTCCTGGGTGCGCGTTATAGCGAGCGCTCCAACCAAATCTGCAGCGCAGTCTAAAAATCACTATCCATTACCCTAGGGACAGGTTCGTTCAACCATACAAGCTCGTGCAAGCTTATACATCAACTCTACAGTATACTTCAGACAGCTAATGAAAACTCGTGTGCAAGTGCTCCAGTTCTACAGTTGTTGCGGCTACAGAATGTCATTCCAGCAATTTCATTGCGAGCAGAGACAATGATAGCGCTCACTGTTGTATACCCCGCCACATCCACATCTGGACAGCAAAAGCTATGATCTTATATGTATTGCATTCGTCCACTTGCAGCCATGACATTCACGCCATAAAGCTTGTTCGGACAATGGCGAAACCCCAGACACGTCCCGCCCGAACTGCCGCCGAAGATAATTAACAATCCACAATGCAATCTAAGGTCCTGCCACCAACTCTGGCCCCTGCATTAATACTAGGACTGACGTTCACTTGGAATAGGGTTATTCCCCTACTTGCAGGGTGGGGTTCGGAAGCTTGTTTTCCGAGATACTCAGGGTATGTGCGTTAGCGGGTGAGGTATGGTATCGATTCAATGCTTATCCCAGGGATTGAAAATGGGGGCTAGGCCTCCATTATTTTCTTAGTTGGTGGATTCGTTTCTTCCCTAATAGATACCGTCACTCGTGTCCTCATTTACACAGGCTCCAGGTGCAAGCGCCAGCATCTTCATAGTTCCTATCGGCGCTCTACCAGCAGTCAAGACTAGCTTATGAGCGGGGGGTAATCAAGCAGACGGGTAGAGAAAATGTTAATTGACATCTATCAATTCTATGCCTCGTGGGGCTATTCTCAAGGCAGAAAACGTACCCAAGCAAAGTCATCAGTCACTCCTTCCCACGCGTAAACTATATACTAAAATCAGCCATATCGCAAACCCAACCCAACCAAGCCCCAGATCCAGACACAAGATACAAGACACAAGATATCCACAAACCTATAAAGTACATCCACCAACCTAAAAAAAACATCCTTTGTTCTACCCATCAACCTTTCTTCCCCTACTTCCCCCCTACCTCAACCCCCTCCCCCTCACCATTATGTATAGCCTTCAAAACCCTTCCCCCTTCCTCTCCCTCAACAAGTTCCCACCCCTTAACGTTTTCCTTGACACCGGTAAGTTTCTCCAACCATCTCGCCACTATGTCCCCAATCACGTCTTTATCAAACTCCGCACCACCATCTAGCGTCTCCGGATCCTCCGCAGGAACAACCTTCAGATTCAGTGTCGACATCGTCGTCACAAGCTGGTGCGTTTGCCACTCGGGATCCAACGGAAACAGCGGTGGCACGGGGAGTGTGCGCGTTGTGTGCCGCCTGCGGTGGGAGGTGGTGGGGCGGGCTCCGGGTTTGGGTGGTGGGTTTGGCGGTCCAACTTCGGGAACGAGGAGCGGTGGTTTGGAGTTGGGAGGACCTAGGAGCGAGGGGGGAAGCGGACGCGGGCGGCGCGGGGATTCATCCTCTGGGGGCACTGGGGGGCCTAGAGGCGAGGGGGGAGGACGCAGGCTCCGTGGCGATTCTGCGGGGGGACGATCGTCGTGTAGCTCGGCAGTGGCGCTAAGGAAACGGTTTCGGTGCGGACTGTTATTTGCGTGGACGCGACGTCTCTTGTGTGGATGATTGTCGTCGCGGTCGTCGTTGAGTTCGAATTGCTGTGAGCCTACTTCGTCGTATACCTGCGCTGCGGTTAAAAAGCCCCCGCGCGGGGTATTGAATGGTTCCTCGCCGCGGGGTCGGGTTCTTCTGGTATTTGTTGCTTCGACACTCGGGGGTCCTCCCCTAGGTGGAATAAGTTTGGGTATAGGCTCAAGTCCTCCTCTAGGCTCGAGTTCGCCCCTAAGCTCGAGTCCTCTAATAGTTTCAAACCCTCTACTGGGTCCAAGAGTTCCCGTAGATTCAAGTCCTCTCATAGGTTCGACTCCTCTAGGTGCAATAGGTTCAGGTGTAGGCTCGCGCTCCGGCGCCCTCCGGATCTGTGCCGGATCAACTGGGCGACCTTCAAACGCTCTAGGTATCGGCCGTCTGTTTGGCTCTGGTGATCGGCGCGTCCGCACAACGAACCGGTCCATGGCACCTGCATTGTCGGGGTCCTCCAGAAGTGTCCGTTGCTGCTGTCGCTCAACGCTGCGGGGAGGAGAAAATGGGGTGGGTGGAATGCCGAAGCCCCTTCGCGGAGGTTTGAGTGCAGGAGTGCGAGGAAACGGTGCTGAATTACCGCCGTCAGTACACGAATGGAGGGGGTTTACGGGGGTGAAGGAAGGGCGGGAGGGTGAGGGGATAGTAATGTTAAGAGTCGTTATAGGTGGGCGGGATGAAGGATTGATATCTGCTGGTGGGCGGATAGGTGAGGAGCTATCTAAGGCCGCGGTTCGGCGATGCTTGGGCGAAGATGGTGTATTCATCATGGTGATAGTCCATGGATTTGACAGCCTGGAGTCTTTACGGATTTGCTCCTTCTCGGCTTCTACATTATCTGTCAATATAGTTTCGTAGAGGTGAAGAAAGAGTAGCGTACCAATAGCGGCTTCATCCAGAGGCTCCAGCCCTATGTCGTCCGGTTCCTCCTCAGGAGGTGGCGGTGGCGTCGGGAGATTAAGTGCCATCTCTTGGACCCGGTCTTTGTTTTGAACTGGGTCTTTCCTTCTCGCCAGCAAAATGTCAAAATCTTCATCCTGCACGCTGAGCTTTTCCTTGACCTTCTCTTTTCGCGAGTTCGTGGCATCTTCACGCTGAAACTCCGCCAGCTCTCCGTAGAATTCCTTCAACAGCTCTTCGACTACTGATACAACATCCATTTCTTTGGAGCCGTCGAAAAGAACATCGTTTTTTGCCGGTTCGACATTCGCATCGTAAACTATACAACATCAGCAACCACCACTGTGTCATCCAACAACAGCAACGTACTCCCCCTCGGGCATCGAATATTCATATAGAGCAGCGGATTACTCGGCGCCTTCGCATCTCCCGCAATCCCCTTAATGCAGGTTTTATACATCTTCCACAACTTCTGCATTGTCGACCCCTTCTTTACACACAGTACTGGGCGCGAGTCGACGTAGATGTAGGTATCGCACATAGATTTCTCCAGCACAGCGACATCCTCACAACCTCGTTTTGCCAGGAACGCCTCGACCATGATCCCATCCCTCTCCTTAACAGCCCACTCATACGCATTGGCTGCTACCCCGCCCACCACCTTCTTCACAGCCTCCGGGACGGTCTTGCTCGGCGCATAAACGACGGTCTCCCCGCCCTTCAAGATCTTCAGTGCAAACCTACACCTCGGCCTAGAGAGGTAATACGTCGCCAGCAGTGTGCGAAGCCTCTTCACTAACATCCCCCGATTCCGTATTACATTCTCCCTTCTCACCGGCAGACGCTTCAAGAACCCCGACACCTTGACCGTCGTCCCCAATGGCGCGCCAACACTCCGTTTCTCCTTCACCGAGCCGTCCCTCGCGATCTCAAACACCTCCGCCACATTCTCACCCTCGCATCTCGTTGTGAACGAAAAGTGCTCGCTCATCTCCACGGCGCTTGCCAGCGCCTCCCCACGGAATCCGAGCGTTTTGATCCCAATAATATCAAGGAACGCTGTGATCTTGGAGGTGTAGTGGGGTTTACAGGCGACGGCACGGTCCACGGAGGAGATGCCGAAGCCATTGTCTTTTACGATAAGAGTGTCGAGGAGGTTCGGCGATACTTCGATCGTGATCTGGGTGGCGTTCGCGTCGAGTGAGTTCTCGATGAGCTCTTTGAGAAGCGAGATCGGATCTATGAGCGTTTGACCGGATCCTAGCGCTCGGATTGTGTTAGTCTCCAGAGGCTGGATGGATTCCATTGAGGTTGGTTGGTGTTATTGGCTGAGCGCGAGGGAAGCGGGCGGGAGACGCGATGGGGAGTGTCAGGTGGTGACGTGACGCCAAGAATATAGCACGTGATCCCCCTCATTCGAGCTCCCATCGCTCGAGGACCTAGGACGTGACTCGGGCAAACATGGGGCCGACTTCTGCCTATCATCATCCTTTAAATCTCCCGCGAGTGATACAAAGCCAATCCAATCACTAGGCAACAGCAAAAGTAAGTGCTGAGATCGCAATCTAATGCGCTAGTTGGGTCTAGTGTCCACGATCTGCCTTACCGAACAATCTGCGAACAATTCGTTGGATATGAATATGGGTCACCACAGGGCTGAACACGCGTCACGCAATTAGAAAGTCGCATGTACCGAATGTATGTCTCAGCTCGCAGAGGCTGTTACTCCCTGCTTTTTTTATATATAGAAAACGATGTCACGATGTCTCTCGATGCCAGCTAAGTCGTTGATGCGCTTCCCTAGTCTTGAACAGAAATCGCTTACGACGCTGCAAGTGGTACGTTGATGCCGTTTAAGTAGTCGAGTAGCGAGCGTATGGCATGAAGGACGCGCTAGAAGCTCGTATTCGATGTCGCACCGCCTCCTCCTCCCTGTCGCTCTTTCTGGGGGTGATTGCGGGATTTATGACGCCCGTCCTATTCCAGGGTTGAATTGTGGACCCGATCGCTGTCGCCAACCGAGATGGCGTGGATAGACTGAGAGAGAGATAAGAGAGGGTGAGGGAAAAGGCCAATCATTGTGCCAAATGTCAGGGCCACTGATTGTCGAATCTTTTATACGATCTGTGTTGTACTGTACCTCTCTGTAGAGTACATTTTGGTTTATTATTATTGCCGCACCTTGTATGCGAATGGTTTGGCTCTTTCGCATGTGCTGGAATTCTAAGTATGCAGGGATGATGACCTTAATTAACCGTGGAGGAATGTAAACGTCAACTCCAAGACAGGCCAACCACACACCAAGGTAATAGGATGAAAACTGTGCAACAACCGCAGTTCTTTCTTCTGCCCTTCCACATCTAACGCAGGAAACATTCCTTAGAATCAGGCGGACCGACCACACACCACCCCTTACACCGCTGACAGGCGCCTAAGCTACAGCCTTAAGAGCTGTGCAGCGTCTAAGGACTTATACTTCAGGAAGTCACTCACTAAATCTCGTTCATCAATATCTCGTGCAATTACAAACGTACACATACATCCACACCGGCGACAATTCGACGAGTTCCCGGGTCTATCGACCAACACCGGACTCCATTCGTCGGCCCACTCTGGTGTTTGAGAGTTCCAGGTACCGCGAAACTCGTATCCACGGCGATCCTCCGTGTTGCTGCGCCACCTGCTGTTAGCCTCGCGACCGGCCAACACAGCCAACGGCATACCGATTCGTCTCTGACCGTCAATACACCACCAATCCAAACCTTATAATAAAGCCGGCGGCCACCCTTCGCGAAAACCGGGTCCGAGTCGAGCGCAGTTCTGCAATCTCACATCACACCAAAACATACAACAATCATGGCTCCCACGTTCTTGCGCCAGACGTGGGCGCTGGTCCGAAAAAATCTCATCATTATCCTTCGACGTCATCACTTCACGACTGTGCTTCGTTCTTTCATCCTCCCCGTAATATTCGTCTCCTTCCTGTCTTTCTCGCGGTATCTACTGCTGCCCCCGGCCCGGTATGGTATTGGAACTGCTGCCCCGGTCCGTAGCCTTCCGGATGCGCTCGCCGCGGAACCGAGCAAGAAGCTGGTGTTTGTCAATAATGGGCTCGGGGGGGAGGTAGACGAGCTCATCTCGAGGATGCAGGAGCAGCTGAAGGGAAGTGGAAATGTGGTAGTAGTGGAGCATTCAAACGATCTACGCACAGAATGTCAGCAGAGCTTGAGGGGTGTTTCGTTCTGCTTCGCGGCGGTGGTGTTTGAAAGCAGTCCCAACACGAATGGTAGCAATGGTGATGGGAAGTGGGATTATATCCTCAGGGGCGATGTTGCTTTGAACGATGGGAGAGTGGATGTCAAGAGTCATGATAATAACATCCAAAAGTAAGCCTAGAACTGCAAAAAAGGTGGAGGACGGCGGGTGTTAACGATCATAGATATCTACTTCCGCTTCAATTGGCGGTAGATCGAGCTATCGCAACACAGTCTGGCTCTAACAACTCCGACATTCGTGTTTCCGAGTATATGTGAGTTATCGGGTCGAGCTAATCCCAAAAATGCAGTTGAACTAATCATTCTCAGGTTCACCGACAAGAGCCAGGACGAGTACGAGAAATGGATCAGGTCTAGGTAAGTTTACATTGATTGATCATGTGTTATGCATGAGGTTGACTCGCGAAGGTTCTCCTCGGCGATTACCAACTACCTTTCAGTCGCCTATTTGGTAGGCATGATCGGTGTTGTGTATCATCTCGTTGGATTCCAGGCCATGGAGCGTGAGAAAGGACTGTCGACGTTGATTGAAGCTATGGGAGGGTCTAAGTTTGCACGTATGATTTCGTATCACTTTGCATTTTCCTTTGTATACATTATTGGTTGGGTCGTTATGTCCCTCAATATTTGGGGTGGGGTACTCAACCGTTCTTCTCCAGTAATCGTTATTCTTTGGCATATCAGTAAGTTAATTACGCCAGTTGTTGTCGTCATTGTCCCGGCTAACATACATCTAGCTGCAGGGTGGGCTATGGCTTCTTGGGCAATGCTTCTGGGTTCAATCTTCAAGAAAGCGCAGCTCAGTGGTATCTCAGCAACGGTGTTCTCTCTCGGCCTTGGAGTCATTGCTCAAGTATCGAAAAACGCCGGCACTGGTGCCTATGCAATTCTTAGCTTCCTCTTTCCGCCCATGAATTATGTCTTCTTTTTCATCAGCATTGGTCGCTGGGAGGGAAAGGAGATGGGTGCCAGCCTGCTCAAAAAAGCTCCGGCCGGAAATTCTACTCTTCCTTTGCTTGCGTTCTGGATATTTTCCCTTGTACACATTGCGGTATTTCCTATCGCGGCAGCATACGTCGAACGCTATCTCTTTGGTACTGCCTCTACTGGTCACCGACATATCAACTCTGCTACCATCACCCCTGGCAATGCCGTTGAGGTTCAAGGGTTCACCAAAAGATACCCACCACGACTGTTGACTCGGTTATTCGGCAAGCGCAAGGAAACGGTTGTCGCTGTTGACAACTTGCACCTCAACGTTCTCGAAGGCCAGATCATGGTGTTGCTCGGTGCCAACGGTTCAGGAAAAACGACCACTTTGGAAGCTATCGCAGGCCTTGCCAGTGTGAAAGAGGGTGATATAAACATCTCTACAGGTGCTGGTGGCGGAGTCGGTATCTGTCCACAGAAGAACGTGCTCTGGGATGACCTTACCGTGGAAGAGCATGTGAGAATCTGGAACCTGATCAAGAGCAGAGGCGATGACAAGGAGACTTTGAAGCGTCTTATTGAGGAGTGTGATCTCACCATGAAAAGACACGCTAAGAGCAAGACATTATCTGGAGGTCAAAAGAGGAAACTTCAACTTGCAGCTATGTTTACTGGTGGAAGCACTATCTGTGCTATCGATGAGGTCTCATCCGGCCTTGACCCCCTGTCAAGAAGGAAGATTTGGGATATTATTCTTGCGGCCAGAGGAACCAGGACCATCTTGATGACTTCGCACTTCCTTGACGAAGCGGATCTTCTTGCGGACCATATCGCCATCTTGTCGAAGGGGCACTTGAAATGTGAAGGCTCTGCAGTTCAATTGAAGACTCAGTACGGTGGAGGATACAGAGTCCATGCACCTATCAATGCACCATCATTTCAAGGAGTGTCCATGAAGAGGTTCTACGACAAGACCATCTACAATATCCCCGACGCAAATCAAGCAAATCAACTTATTGAATCTCTAGAGAAGAGCGGAGTCTCGGATTACTACGTTGCCGGTCCCTCGATTGAGGATGTATTTTTGAAGTAGGTTCTAAATCTCCAAAGGATGTGCTTGTGTCTGACGTTTCTCATAGGGTCGCGGAAGAAAGTATTGCCAACCGCCCCGAAACCACTGGGGTACAGGAAAAGCAAAAGCTTGCTGTCGCCGAAACTGTTGACCAGATATCCGCAGCAACTTCACATGCAAACTCACAGACAGACAAGAATGCGGTGGATCTTCACACCGGAACACGTATCTCGATTCTGAAACAGACGTGGGTTCTTATTAGAAAGAGGATTACAATTCTCCAGCGAGGATATCTTCCAACGATTGCGGCCATTGTTATTCCCATCGTTGCCGCCGGAATCACCATGCTCACCTTCAAGCACTATAAAGGGATTACGTGTGGTGGGGAGAGGTTGTTCGCAATATCAGATACTCAGAACTTCACCTTCCGGCCAGACTTTAAACTTGTTGTGGGTCCTAGAGAAGATTTTACCGCTGCCAGACTGTTAAACCTGTCAAGTGTATTGATTCCATCCGGATCTAGTGGCGAAACAGGAGGAATGAATTTGACGGAGGCGGTTCGGGATTCCATCAACTATACCGACAGCCTCGGTTCATTCAACCAGTACATCAAAGATAACTACCACAATGTTACCCCTGGAGGTGTCTTCCTTGGATCTGACAACGCAACATTTGCGTTCATGGCCAATGATGCTGACCTTTCCCTCCGCTATGCGTTAACATTGCAGAATGTGGTTGATAACCTCTTGCTCGGCGTCAATGGCGGTATCACCGCACAGTATCTTCCGTTCGATTACATTTGGGCACAGGGTCAAGGGGACACTCTGCTCTTTGCTACCTATGTTTGCCTTGCTTTCGCGGCATTCCCGGCATTCTTTGCACTCTACCCGACTGCGGAGAGGATTCGAAAGGTCAGGGCGTTGCACTATTCCAACGGTGTTCGCGCTCTTCCACTCTGGCTTGCATACACTATCTTTGATTTCGTCGCCGTTCTCCTGATTTGCATTATTTGCATTGGGCTCTTTGCAGCTGCTACAAGTAGTTGGTATGGACTTGGGTATCTCTTCGTCGTTATGGTGCTCTACGGCCTGACTGCGATCTTGTTGGTTTACTGCATTTCCCTCATCACTAAGAGTCAGTTGTCGGCATTTGCAGTTGCAGCCGGTAGTCAGGCGGCTATGTTCCTCATCTACTTTATCATTTACATGAGCATCCTTACCTACGCGGAGCCCCAGGACCAGGACCCGATGACGCAGAAAGCACATTATGTCATCGCCGCAATTTCCCCAATCGTCAACCTGCTTCACGCATTCTTTGTCTCCCTGAACAGCTTCCAAGTTTCTTGTAACCGAGGCACACTCATCTCATACCCCGGAACCTTCAAGTTGTACGGGAGCTCAATCGTGCTCCTCATCGCGCAGGCGATTATTCTATTCACAATTCTGGTACTTAATGACTCGGGCAAGCTTCGCTTCGGATTCAGTTTCCGCCGCAACAAACCAGCGCCGGGAAGGCAGGACGAGGAAGACAATGTCTTTGACGAGAAAGAGATTACAGATGAATTACATCGTGTAGACTCCTCGAACGATGGTCTGCGCGTGATGCACCTCTCTAAGAAATTCAAGAAATTCCAGGCAGTCGACGACGTGACCTTTGGCGTACCACGCGGAGAAGTATTTGCCCTCCTCGGCCCCAATGGTGCAGGAAAAACAACGACAATCAATATGATCCGCGGTGATCTTCCTCCCACCGCTGGCGAAATCTTCGTGCAAAACATCCTCGTCAACAAAAACCGTGCTGCGGCTCGCGCACATCTTGGCGTGTGCCCTCAGTTCGACGCGATGGATCGCATGACTGTAACAGAACACCTCATATTCTACGCCCGCATCCGCGGAGTCGAAAACGTAGATTACAACGTCGACGAAGTCATCCGTGCCGTCGGCCTTGACGAGTTCCGCTTTAGAATCGCGGAAAAACTGTCAGGTGGCAATAAGCGGAAATTGAGTCTGGCCATTGCACTGATGGGGAATCCTGCAGTCCTGCTGCTCGATGAACCCTCATCTGGTATGGACGCCGCCGCAAAACGGTATGTATCCTTATCCCCCCTCTTCCGTGCAATGCTAATGTACCCAGTGTGATGTGGCGCACCCTCGAAACCGTCGTCTCAGGCCGGAGTCTGGTACTGACCACACACTCGATGGAGGAGTGTTCAGCCCTAGCTAGTCGCGCAGGAATCCTCGCAAAACGCATGCTCGCCCTCGGTACCACCGAGCAGCTCCGGCGCAAATACGGCGACAAGTACCTCGTCCACATCGTTCTCTCTTCCGCCCCGCATAGCTCGACCGCAGAGATGGATGCAGTGAAGTCGTGGGTTGCGACGTCGTTCCCCAGTGCTGAACTAGAGCCACGAATTTTCGGCGGGCAGTTGCGGTTTAGTATTCCCGCGCAGCAAGAGGAAGGGGGAAGTGTTGGCATTGTGTTTAAAAAGCTTGAGAAGGAGGGTCCCGGGATGGGAATGCAGTTCTGGAGTGTGGATCGTGGGACAATGGATATGGTTTTTCTTGATGTTGTCGGGAGAGCGAGGATTAGGGAGGAGGGGTATGAAGATGATGCTAGGAGGAGACTGTGGAAGAAGATTGCGATGGCGATCTTTTGTCCGTGGATGTTTTTGATTCGATAAAGAGGAGGTGGAGGAGGGAGGGTATAGATTCTATTTTATTTTGCATTGCGGTTTTGTTTTGGTGCTTTTCTTTGATATTGATTGGGTTGTGGTAATACCTGGTTGGGTGGTGGGTCGTCATGCATGCGGATTTGAGTATGGGCTTTTATATTTAATGATATGAATTTTAACGAATTAATTGATGTTTTTGTTCGAGTGAATGAACGTATAAGCTGTGGATTTCATTCATCTAGCTATAGAGATGGTGATGGGCCGTGTGGAGGAGAACAGAGGATATGTTACTTTCGCTAATACCCAACCTAGGGGTATGTATCACCCAGCTTCTATTCATCATTCCGCACAATTGCACCTGTCCCACAGTGTATGCCCTTAACCGGCAGGCCCTTTTCTGCAGGTCAGAGTGTAAAGTCATTTGGTTACATCGCTCGGTATTGTCATCTGGTCCATATTTTGACTAAGATCTGTCTTTTGAGGACTAAATAGCGTAGGGCACGTAGGTTCCATAATTAGTAGTGCATTGGATACTTATTACCAGTAGAGAGGGGGAGATTAGCAAGCACAGCTCTTGCGGGTGAAGACCACGTATTGGGGAACCGAGGATGCTGCCATTGCCGAGCTCACAAGCTTATTTACAGCTTCAGGAGGTTCAGGCAATCGGGCGTCCTGCAAGGTGTACTCGGACTCGGCACTTATTACTAGCGATGGGAATAAATATAAATTACCGGCTAATGCTATCCCACCTACCATGACGCTGAACAACATCCCCGTACTCTTAAGCATTTTAGTTACTCTATGCCGAGGTATCAACCGGAAAGTCCTGCTCTAGACCCTCTTACGCAGGTAGTAATATATATTTCCATCCCACCCCACGACTACCAACTCAATTTTCAACCATCCCAATGTCTGACCCTCGCCCGCTCAACATCCTCATAGTTGGCGCCGGTATTGGCGGCCTCACTACCGCGATTGGACTCCGCCAGCAGGGCCACAATGTAACCGTATGTCCCCTCACCCCCCAAGTTGCAAAGTTGATCGACTAATAACTGCAAGATCCTCGAGCGCTCCTGCTTTGCAAAGGAATTCAGCGCCGCCATACATCTCCCGCCAAACTCGAACGGAATTCTACAACGCCTTGGACTACGAGCGGAAGAAACCGGGGCTGTTGAAGTGTGCTGGGTATGTTTACCTTATGCACGTGTTGCAGGGATTTGCTGACGGGGTGCGGAAGATAACGGAGTATACTGCGGCGGGGGAGAGGAAGAGTTTCGTGGAGATGCAGGCGATGATGGGGATATGGCAGTATGTATGTATGTGCGGAAGGCGTGCTTGTGGATGGGAATGGCTGATAGAAGTGTGTGGTAGAAATGGCTGCTTGCCCATCGCCTGCACGTGCATAATGCGCTTAAGAAAATGGCGACTGCGGATGAGGGGAAAGGATGCCCGGCGAGGCTGCAGACTGAGTCGAATGTCGTTGATGTCGACTGTGAAAATATGACGGTGAAGCTGGAGGACGGCACGGAGGTTGCGGGGGATTTGGTCATCGTTGCTGATGGGGTTAATGTAATTCATCCCCTTCCACCTCCTCTCCTCCTTCCCTCCATCCTCCTTTCCCGCAAATTCCCGCCTCCAGCTGATGGTTCAAGTCCCGACTCCGGCACAAAGTCGTCGGCGGCACTGTAGAAGACACCAAGCCAGTTTTGTCTGGCAAGAGTGCCTACCGCTTCCTGGTCCCCAAAGCCTCGGCGCGCGAGGATCCACAAACTTCGCACCTTGCTGAAAAGCCTGGAGAGATGCTGCTCTGGGCCGGCTCGGACCGGCGCATCATCGTCTACTCGACCCACTACAACGACCTGATGAATTTTGTGTGCATCCACCCCGACCGTGACGCGGGGGGTCCGACGGAGGGCTGGAACCTGGTGGCGGATAAATCAGATCTTCTCGAAACCTTCAAGGAGTTCCCTCCCGATGTCGTCGCGCTACTCAACAAGGCTGATCCCCAGACGATCAAGTTGTGGCGGCTCCTGGACCTCCCTGCGTTGAATACATGGGTCAACGGACGTGTGGCGCTGCTAGGTGACGCCGCACATCCCTTTCTACCGTGTATGCATCTCCCTCATCCCCATAATTGCGCCGCTGACCCGCGAAGATCAAGGACAAGGCGGTGCACAGGCAATCGAGGATGCTGCCGCCATAACCGCCGTATTCCCGCTCGGCACGCTGCCTGAGGAAATACATGACCGTCTTACATTGTACCAGCAGTGTCGCTATGAGCGCGCTTCAACAATTCAGGAATGGTCCCGGCTGAAAGGACTAGATCAAGCTGCGCGAGTCGCAGTCGAGGCAAAGCACAGCATTGATAGTGCGTGCTACAGCGTCCCTCCTACTCTGCGCGCGCTGACAGAGGGAAAAAGGATTGGCAAACAGTACAAATAGCCTCTTTAGCCACGACGCGTGGCATCACTCTGAACACATGCTGTACAAATGGGAGATTGCACGGAATCCGCCGAGACACAGACTCATGCCTCTGCTCCCCATTATTCCACCCCGCCGTAAGCCAACTGTCAACACTTATGTCACCGCAAATATCAAGTTTAAGTCTTCTAGGACTATGCTGCAAACCTGGTTTCCTACCGATGCCTTCCGCTTCGTTTCCCCCGGAACGGTTACAACCGCAACGGTATCTGCCACCGCATACAGCACGTATTACCCCCCTCCCGCCCCAATACACATTTTCTAACCCGCCGCAGCTCGGACGGAACGACATACACTACGTACGGCCTGTACCTCCATGACGTAGTGTACCGCAGCGCTGACGGTAGTGAGCACCGCGGCTCCTATCTCCCCGTCGAGTTCGTCAACGACGCCTCAGCGCTTCTGCGGCAGCGTGAATCGCTCGGCCGGCCCGCAGTGTTTGCAGCTCTCGAGGCATCCCGCGAGAAAGACACGTTCACGCTTTCAGGCGACGTCGGCGAGTTGTTGCTGCAAGGACTGACCCTGGAAGAGAAGGAGGAGGAGGAAGTAGAGGAGGTGATGCTGAGCTATAGGTGTGTTCCCGCCGTTGGGGAGCCCGGGAAGTACGACGTGGAGTATGCCGTTAAGTCGGGGATGCGAGGGAGGGTGACGAAGAGGCTTATGGCGGAGAAGGCGAGCTTTGCGTGGGAGGGTGGAGCGCCGGGTACAAGCGCGGTGGTGGGGTTGTTGCGTGAGGTGCCGGTTTTCGAGGTGTTGGGGGGTGAGGTCGTGGAGGGTGTGTGTAGTAAAGAGGAGGGGACAAGGATTTAGCTAGTGGCGGGCTGGTTACACTATTCTAACGCACAAGTCTATTTGTGTTACGGTTAGAGTTTTGCTTTTTTTCTTAGCAGGAATGCTTATTTTGACAGAGGATTACGAGACTACTTGGTAACTAGCTGGCTGCGACTTCATCTTTTCATCGGGCATGGCCATACACCATATCTCACTCGCAAATGTTGCTGGCAGACCTGTTACTTTGGATACTTGAATGACTTCTTGATTGACTGATATATCAAGGCCCCATGGCCCGTATATATACAGGCTCCCATATCCATATCTGTTTGCATACACGTTTGCACTATCTTGATACGAACCCCTCTCCCTGATCCTGATGCCGACCATGTATATCTGCCACTAAACGAGACTCACATGCAAACGAAGCTGAAACTCATGATGCAGGTACACATGCAGCAAGACCTACGGCTTGTCTCGGGACAGTCAACTTTCCGGCGGGGCTAAAATTCCTTAATTACCCATGATGTTCAACTGACCAGGTTACTAAAGGTGGATGCTGAACATCGCTCTAGGAGTGAGTTTGTAACAGAGGTCAGGTAAACCTTTCACGCCCAGAGAGATAGTGACTGCGATGTGGAATGTTGGAAATCTGCTTAACCGCTCATCTGCGGCCGCTTTAGACTAAGAGGCCACATAGCTCCCGCCTGTGAATATAACTGTAGACCATAACAGAATGTATCACATCTGAACTTCTCTCAGTATCCGCTTTACTACAACAGTCCTTTCAACGTTGATGGGCCAGCCTGAGATAGATTGAATATGAGAGGCAGTAGCAGTGTGACAAAGAACCAAAGCCAGGGAGAGAAAGCCCGAATGGGACCCAGACTATCATCATGATAGCGACGCCCGTGAGTCCAAGAATATATGAATTATGACTATTAAGATGGGAATAGAAACTGGCGTAGGTATATATACTGCCTAGAAACAATCCTAGTGATAGGTATAGTTATGAATATCGCAATTTTAACCAGCAAACCGAGTTCTTAAGTAATTTTAGCTGTTGACTGCCAAAGTTGACTGCCCCGAGATGAACTGGCAGACATAACTCAAATTGAATAATGAATGATCACGGTCTTATTTGCAAAGTGTAATATAAAATCTGAGGCCATCCTAGCCTGCCCATGACCGTCTAGGAATATATAGCTAAAAAGTAGTCTATAAAGGAGAACGAATTACGAAATTCCCGACTGACACCAATAGAGAAAGCGTATATTAGGAATTACGACTAAAAGCTGTTTGAGCATACAGTCTAAGGCCGACACACGACCATGCGAGATTAAGACAAAGAAAATTAATAATCTGAGTGCTCAATGAACAAGCAGGCGAATGTATAGCAGTGGCAATCCAAATTTCTAGTTAGTAGCTGCTGATAGTATACTTGACGGTATTTTGGCTGGCTTTCCGACCAGTGACGGTGAACACTTTGAGGCAGTGGGGATAGTCGGCTAGATGGTTGGTAATTTGTGGTGTACCATTATTTGACCTAGATCACTTTGAAGCTCCCCGAGTTCCATGGGGACTGGCGTCTCCTGATTGGAGCTGGATCCCTTCCCTAGGATCTGGTGGTTTTGGACACTGGTGAAGGCTCCGAGCTTAAGAATCTGGCCAACTCTCTTGTGCCCATTTCGGTGCGCTATATCCAGTGGGGTCTCACCACCCTTGTCGCGGGCAAAGATATCCGCCCCGTTGGCAAGAAGGTCTTGAGTTGCTCGCTCGTGTCCTCCTTTGGCTGCTAGGTGGAGTGGTGTCCTTTCTAACTGATTTTTGGCACCGATATTCGCTCCATACTGCAGGAGTTCCCGGATCATCATGTGGTGCCCAGTGTCGGCGGCAAAATGCAACGGTGTCCATCCTCGGTGGTTTTTGGTCCTGGTATCCGCGCCTTTTTGCAGGAGCAGCAATGCCACCTCTTCGTGTCCGCCTTTTATTGCTAAGTGTAGTGGCGTCTTGTTCAGCTCATTTTCGGCTGAGGTGTCTGCCCCGTGCTCAAGCAGTATCTGGGTAACTCTCGTGTGACCAGCGTCGGCTGCTAAGTGCAGTGGTGTATCCTCCCACTCATCGATCGCAGATACGGCCGCACCATTTTGCAGGAGCAGATTAACCACACTTTCGTGTCCTTCCATTGCGGCTAAGTGCAAAAGAGTCCTATTGAATTGGTTTTCGGTAGAGATTTTGGCACCGTTCTTTAAAAGCGCACTGACCACACCCTCAAGTCCTAACTCGACTGCTAGAAGAGACAGCGCAGCCGTCGCGTCGGCACCGTAAAGCAGTAGTATTTGGAGAACCTCGGTGAACCCATGTGTTATAGTCCAACGTAATGTAACTTCGATATCATCCGCCTCCTTCGGATTTTCCCCTTTTTCGAGAAAGTCGCAAACATCGAATACACTTCCATTCTCAACGACAAACTTGAGTGAAGATTCGTTCACGTTAATTGATTTCGAATTGGCTCTGCCGGATTCGCGCTCGTTCTTAGGATGCGTTCTGATCGCGATACTGTGAGCCAGCTCCCGTCGGCATATCTTCAGAGCATCTAAGAATACCGTTGTTTCTGGCGGAGAGAGTCGCCCGAAAGTGTGGGGTCCCTTAGTATAAACAGTTGCAGCCTCACTAACTCTTCCACTCTCAACTAAACTTTTAATCTTCGATTCATAGAGGTATAGGACTTTCTACTTAATATCTTCCTTTTTCTTTGGATTTGCGCTGCTCGTAATTTCCAAGATATCGGAGAGATTATCGAAAGGGTCGACATCTGGTGGTTTTCCTGCCTTGAAAAAGGCAGAAACAACAATTCGATAAGCATCGTTTATTGAAGTTAAACCTGAAGTTTGTAATAGTTCGACTATTTCTTGCAAACCTCCTGTCGTTAGCGTGAATGAGTGCCCATCCATCTTTACCACGTCGATCATCTCTGTGAATGGGGCAATCATCGTCGCTAATTTGTAGACAAAAGCAGACAGCATGTACTGTGCGCACATGACTTCCAAGGATGTGTTTGTAATAAAAGCGCACCTGGTGCGCTCCCCGTGGCCGGCTCTGGAAGAGTAGATGCTGCTCAAAACCCTATCTTCGTGGACAACAAACTCTTCACACGTTTGTGACATATCTTGAATTTCGATGCAATCGCTCCCTCTTGAAATCCACCATTCGGAAACGATATTTGTCATGGCGTCATTCTCTGCAGTAGAACTAATAATCCATAAGTTGTTGCCTAGAATTGGCACCTCGTTCTCGTGTAGCTGAGCTAATCAAAGATACAGAATCGCCTGCACATGATTCGTGTTGGCCTTCCATCGTTCCCATCTGGCTCCACCCTGCTTGTTCATTTCCAGGTTGATAACTTGGTAATGACTCGTTTCAGCGTTTGTAACAACGTTAACCGGGATTTCACAGCACAATATGTCGATGTTTATATCAGGTATCACGACCTTTCCCCTCTTACTCCACAAATGATTCATAATTGTATCCATTGTATGTTCGACAGCGGTGGCGACGCGATGCAGTTCCGGTTGCCAGTTTAATTCGCACAAATTAGCGAGGCTAACCCTAACGTTTCGAACGCGGATGGCTAAATTATTATCGGTGGGGCTACTAGTGGGGTCATGACTCCCCCCATATGGGTGGCTGAGAACCTTCCACTGTTTGACTTTAGCAATGGATTTTGACATAAACTCCAGCTCATAGCCTGCTGGGAGCTCTTTGACCGAAGATGATTCTTGATGAGGCTCATCGTTTCGTTCAATCATTGCGGGGCCTCGCAGAAGATCCCTGCGAATGATAGCTCGCAGAATGATCATAACGGTGATAGCGATCAACTGAGCGAGCGATATCAAATAATGGGAAGCGCGCAACCTACAATTCGTAAGCCATAACGAGCAATTAATCATGAGAATTGAGCAACCGCATACCCGACAAATTGAATAATGAACCCTGTGAGGAGTCAGCATCCGATTTATTCAGTCAGGGTATCAAGATCCTACCAGTAATACTTAATAAAGAACCTAAAAGCGCCCATATCTCAAGCCTCTTTCGATGGTTATCGTCTGGTGCCGGATATGACATGCGGACCTTTTGCTGAGTTTTGGCTGCGTATATTGCGTACGATCTAAAGTTTTGATCGTTGACTCTTTGACCCCTCTGAATCCACGCAATCTGGGATCTTAAGGGTACTGTTCTGGTTTCCTCAAAGGTGCTGGCTTCTATAACATATGCACAGACAAACATGCCACATGCAAGCAACAATGTCCCAACAGTCGTGGTTGGGTAGGAGTATCTAGAAACCCCAAATTCATTCTTTCCCCATCTCAAATAATAGGTGATGATGGCGTGAAATGCCAAAACCCCAGTTTGCAGTACCACTCCAATTGAGGCAATGATCCTCAGACTCCAGAGACCTAAAGTTGTTGAGCCTGACCCACTGGTATTCAAGGAAATGTTAGGTGCTCGACCCTTGAGCATCTGTCCTAATCCTAATTCTCTAATCATCCTAGTTAGCCAAACCATAGCTGATCATGGAAGCAAAAAACAAGAATACCCCGGCGCGGGCGCATAGCAGACACGTACAACACCGAACAAGATTTCACGATAATACAAATTGTTCAATGCTTGACATGCTTCACAGCTATTAAGCATAGTCCTAACCGACTTTTTCAAGTAACTCTGGCTATCATGAGAAATCATTGCTGGTGGAGAGTATTGTAGATCGCTAAGCTCCTGCAGGGGTATTTTGGTCGTTTACTCCAATTCAGATGTCCAAAACTTACGGCATAAAATTCTCGCATGGGCATATTTCGAAGTTCTGTGTATCTGTCAGGGACTGTAGAATATTATGTATGTGTATAGATGGCTTTTAAGTACCTCATTATAAGCTATCTCGAGAACATCAGGCGACCCCGCAACGCGGACCAGACCAACACCATTCCAGAGTTCGCATACATCTTGAGAGGTAGAACTTTTTTAGTATGTCAGTCTTCCATTAGTGATACAGCAAATCGAATGCAAACGTTACACCATGGCAGCCCTAAATATCTAACAACGGCAAGTGTACCTCATGAGTTCGATTTCTGCTTGTGCATGTGGTTCTCTGGCCCTACCAATGAGGCCCTTCAATGCGCCATTCCCTCCCACTCGAATAGCAGCAGTAACGGCAGTCAGAATGCCAAGGGGAGCGCACGCAAATATAAGATTATCAAGCCAACACATACTCTAGAGTCCCGTAAAAATGAGCTGAGTCAGCGATAAATATTGTTCATGCCCTACCTGGCTGAGGTATTGCTTGGCTACTTGGTCCCCAAACAAAGCTAGAAGAGGTGCTGTTGGACGGTCAGCCTAGCATGCGTGTAGGTGAATAGCAGCTAATTTACAGCCATCAAGCAATGAGTCCATGATCAGGCTTGAATGACAACATACCAAGATCAGAAAATAGGTCTGCAAATTGTAAGTTAAAAATTAGCCGTCTACAATAATTACTTAGTATTAAGGCAACATACTATTTGAAAAATCGACCCCATTAATATTATCTGCCTTGGCAATTTTCAATAACCCCAGAAAATAGAAAATAATCCACATAGTGTCCTAGGTGGCCGACTGCGGGTGGTGTGGGGGTACAGAAGGATTTTGGTAGACTGTGATATGACTTGGTTCGTGATCGTGAGCTACGATTAATAAATTTATTGCGAATCTGATCGGCCTTACGACAAGAATGACGTCTGGCGCGGAGGACAGTTGGCTTTTATCCATGCCCACCGTACTTTTAGGATTCTTCAATCACATCAGGTGCTCGTACGACGGTCAGCCTGACCGATGTCTTAAGTAGAATGCAGCAGAGCAGTATCCATACCTCCTTAGAGGGGACAGAATAAATAGAATCTCCCTTCGTGGCAAGAAATTAGTGTTGGGAAATGCGGCCTTCGAGACATACACGGATGGTAAGGACCATAACGAATCGGTGGTTATGCCTACGGATCTAGGTATGTTTTGGCCACTCACCATATTGTTCCTATGTGGAGTATGTTCTTCCTCACAGTGCAGCCTCACTTATAGCCTCATATTAGTGATTCACAGTAAAGGGAAACGACTCGATATGCATATCTGCAGACGCTATCGCTTGCTTTCTTCAAGTGCTCTTTGGCAGGGAATCTAGCAAAAGTATACGTGTTTCTTTGCTTCTTTTTAGCGCATATGCACTTAAGTATCTATATATCTCATACCCTTTTCCCTGCAAACGTATGCATGATACATAACTATATCCTAACTGTCGCACGATTGGTCGGTAAGGCCACAGGGGTAATGTCATACTTGCTTTTGCCACCTTCAGTTCAATCGAGAGAACGGACTGATTTATGTAGTGCTTGAAGTCAGACAGAGGGTTTCGATAAATAGTGCAGTCACCAGCTGCTGTCCACCCCCAAGGCCAGGGTATGTAGCTGAAAGCACCCTTACGAGGCCCCAATTCCAACCACGTTATTTCAACCGTAGTATAAAAAAATAAGATGGACTTTCTAAATGTAGGTTTCTGGAATTCCTTTCTAGCTGCGGTGGGCTGATATTGGTGACATGAAAGCTTGCTTCCACTGCAGAAGATATAACCTACCCCAAAGATGATCCTGCCACCGACAATAATAAATCTTTCTCGAGTGATGATTATTCCGATGACCCAGGTAGGTGTAATACTACCAACAGTATATCAACCTTTAAGTTATTGCAATTGATACCCTGCGACTATAGTTTTTACTAAATCTCGGGTTAATTCTATAGATCTAGGTGGCAGCATCTCGGGTACTAGTAGTCAAGGTTCAACCCGAAATGATGCTAGAGAAACGCATACATCGATTACCCAACTTCCCGAGCGGCTTATTCTAGCATGGATTGGGCGACATGGTGAGATGTGTGTCAAGCGGTGGGACACCGACGCTTGGCTTCCATCACTGGTTGGGCATAAAGAATTTGGTCGAGTTTGCGACCACGATATTCAGCTGGTCCGCAGAGGCGCAAACCGCTTTATGCGATTACCGTCGGAGGACGTAGGAGAGCGTTGTGGTATATGTCATGGGGTGGGGAAGCTTGGGGAGAATGGGTGAATTTAGGAGGTGAAATCTGGGATTCAGCTGCTGCGGTTTCGTGGAGCTTTAATAGGATTGACATATTTTGTGTCGGAGGGGGGCAAAGCCTATATCATAAGTATTTGGACGGTTCATCCTGGTCTGAATACCATACTTTGAATGCAAAGTGTCATGGCCCACCAGTCGCAATTTCTCGGGGCGAAAACCAATTGGATTTGTTTTACGTTGCCAGCGATTCATCACGATCACCCCACTACAAGTCATTCAAGTTTAGGAAGACGCAATGGTTACCACTGGCCACGGGGACCACCCGCAACTTGGGCGGCCCTTGCTCTGGCCCGCCAGCTGTAGTCTCTTGGAGTCCCGAACGGCTTGATGTTTTCGTGATCGACAATAATGGAGCGCTCAGTCATAAATGGTGGGACGGGCAAACCTGGTATCCTCCACAAGATGCCTACGAGCTGCTGGGGGGATCCTTCACCTCGCGCCCTGCTGCGGTCTCTTGGGGTCCAGATCGGCTCGATGTGTTTGCGCTTGACCGCGATGGTGTTCTGCATCACTTATATTGGAATGGAGTCACCTGGAAGGCAGACATCCACAGGCTGGGTAAAAAATTCACCAAGTACCCTACGGTAATTACGTCTGCGCCGAACCGGATTGACGTTTTTTTAGTTGGGGAAGATATGTCTATATATCATACATGGTGGGATGGGCGGTCAAGATTTGAGAAATATGAGCACATGGAAGGGCATTGTTTGAGTGTTGTCACAGCTGTGGTTGCAATTGCCTGATGATGTAGGACATTAATATTGGCTATAGCTTGTCGACTATTGCGTCAAGTGGGAGGTCTTATTTTATGACGGGCAATTGGCGGGCAGGAATTTGCTTCTTAATTTTTGATTTTCATGAGTATGTTTCTAGATATTAATTTCCTTTACGGTTAAAGTCTTATTCATAGCTAACCTACCTAAGCGGAATGGTAGGGATTAAGCTTACTAGCTAGAGGAAGGCGTCCAGGAGCATCAGAATTTTTGAAGCATGGAATGATTCCTATTTAGTTTAGTTAAACTTTCTACGCATTATGAACGGTGACTCTTGTTTCACATGATAAAAAGTGTTACTGTATATCACTTGACTCACGTCATCCAGTCATAGTAAGGCGGTAGGGCATAAGGTACTGTGATAGGGTACGCGTACTTGGGTGGGTACAAGGGTATATGGGGCGCGGTCACACAGACCCGACTTTTTTCTCCCATTTATCGATACGACAATAATCTTGGTAAAGCCACTGGGACATATGTATGGAGTTTGGCTATTTTCAATTTGAATATTCTCATTGTGATAGCTCGCCTGTCGATTCGATTAGCACTACTTTATGGGCAAACGGCAAGATCGTGTAAGTCTCACATGAGGCTCATGTGACGGTTACATGTTTTGTAAGGATTTCACACGAAACCCTCATGATACGATTACCAAACTTGACAGATTACGGTTAAGTGATTCTTACAAGAGATTGAGATCTTACAAAATAGCAGCAGAGGGTATGCCCGCAGCGGGCCTAGGTGCATAAGAGATACTTCGGTTCTGTTACATCATCACCGCTACAATCACCATTACTATCACAACCATCACCATCACCATCACTATCACCACCACTCTGTGCTCCCCACACAGCACACCCCACACACCAAACTTTCTGCATGGCTGTGGCATCGTATAAATTTGAAAACTGACTCGGAGATATAATTACCCCGCAGCTGTCAAGTTGATCCCCAGTGATTTACGGTTACTGCTGCTTGACTGCACGTAGGGAAACTGCTGTCGACACCAAAAATAAACATCGAGAGATTTTAAGCCCCATGTCGAGACTTGACACTCTTACAGCACCTGTAATCTTACAATAGTGTGTTAAGTAACCACTAGCTAGAGTCTTACAGCAGTGTAAGTCTAATATGTAGCGGTATCAATTTCGTATTTGTCCCGCTCACAGAGCAGATAGGCCATATGAACCTCGCAGTGCGGTCATTCTCATGTAAGGTGGATAAGTACTGGGGAGTCTCATGTGAGGCTTACACGGTCTTGCCGATTGCCGATAAAGTACTACAAACAAATGCCTGTGTGCAGGCTACGCTGAGAATCGGTGGTTCTGTGAATACATGATAGAAGACGTACTAGCCGCTGGGTGGGCTTTTGAGATATCAGTACATACCACTCAGCAGCATGAAGGTACTTGATCGGTAGTATCTGTATTGCTACTTTACCACATTGTTGTGCTTTTAGGAGGTAGTATTGGCATGTAGCACAAATGGTTCGAAGCCATCTATTGGCCCACACCCATGTTCTCAAATTGTGCCCAATGAGCGAAGAATTGTACGCGGTGTAGGCGGGGCGGTAGCTGAGCATAGTTTGCGGCTTGGTTCCAGGCAGACGACACCTACAGCACAACCATCCTTAACATATTCGGGCGACAAAATATATCCGATAGCGCCCCCCCCCCCCAAAATTTGTTTTCATTACCCCACAACCAACATTGAGTACTGAATCAACAGAACACGAAACCACGCACATCTGGACTGAAAATGGGTGCTGTCATCTTCACCGCTTATTGTTTTATCTACATAGGCAATGGCGCTCTTGGGGCCCCCACTCAAAGCTGGCAACCTCCGCTGAACGACACGGTGGCGATGTGGGAGACAGTTGCACCGCCTTGGGTCTCTGCACCTCCCACACGAGGGACTTTCGAAATTTTGTATAGTTGCACGTTCACCCTTGCCCTTTGCGTGTATTCGGCTATCCATCTGAATATTCCAACTAAAGAGAGCCTGTTCAGCTATTATCGAAGGAAGACCAAGTGGGTCTTAGTTGCACTGTTTGCACCTGAGGTAGTTCTTTACATAGCTTGGTATCAATGGCATCAAGCAAGGCAATTCTGCAGAACCTTCAATGCGATTGTAGCGCGCAAAGCCAAATCAAACGCAGCCTCAATCCTGGGTGGTCCTGAAGATGCGAGGGGTCTTTCTACCACTCAGCTCATAGGTGACGATAGACTAAGGATCGATCCAGTTGAGTTTCCGGATGAGTCTGTACGTTGCTTCTACCTACTGTTGTTGGTAGATATGGCTCACTGTGGCTGAGATTTCAATAGAGCCAAACCCAGTCAAAAGAGGTTCGATCCATCACGTTGTTGGATGGGTTTTACGCAACTATGGGAGGCTACGTTGTCGACCTTCCGATATTTAATGCAGGCAAGTCGGTTCGAAGAAGTACTATTACGCCGGCCGGAATCATTTTGCTTGCCAAAAACGATGTATTCCCGATAACTTCTCACCAAGCAATACAGGACAAAAGCAAGGCAGACCTACTCGCTAAGATCCTTGTTTGCTTTCAGGTGTCGTTTCTCGTCATTCAGGTGGGTTGCATTTCTAGTCCGCGTATCCAGAAACTGAATGACATTTTGTTAGTCGGGTGCTAGAAAAGCTGGCGGATATCCTTTAACACTCCTCGAAGTGCACACCCTCGTCCATGTTGTATGCGCTCTGATGATGTATGCGCTCTGGTTCCATAAACCTCTTAACATCCAAGATCCAACTGTGGTCGAAGCTACGCAAGTTGTCATATCATGTTTCAACAGTGAAATCTCCGATAGATCTCGGTACTTGCGCTCGCGATCATGGAATATCATACTGTATACACGGGAAGATGGATCGCTCTTTCTGCTTATGCTTGGTCTTTTCGCATTGTGTTTAGCGTACGGAGGTGTCCACTTGTCGGCATGGAGCTTCCATTTCCCAACCCAGGCGGAGCACTATCTTTGGAAGGGTATAAAGCACTTTTCTATCGAACCACTCTTATACTTACATTACTGTGAAGCTGCATGTTTAATGATTATCTGTGGGTCGTTTGCTGCTCCGGCGTGGGTGCACCTCTCAAGCATTAGTGATTATGTTCATGAGCAGCACGACCTCCGGGAAGTCGTTCGTGAATCTATAAATATCCTCAAAGGCTGGTGGCATAACCTCAACCATTCGTTGGGTTTACCTTGGCGTGGGCTCGAATATCTTGTAGCATTCTTGGTGACTATTGGAGTGATTGCGACGCCGCTATTTCTCCTTTCCCGCATAGTCATTGTCATTGAAGCTTTCCTCAGTTTGAGATCGGTTCCGGCAGGTGCTTATGCTGCAATTGAGTGGGCGCATTTCATACCTCATGTCTAATGGCTTTACCTTGTTTCCTATGTTTTGAATGAGCGTTGATGGTTTACAGTCACTTTTCAATCTTTGAGGGTTCTATAGAGCGAATCGGGGGACATGTATTGAATTTCATAGCAAGATGGGCCGGATCCCAGACAAAGACGCATTGAACTCTACTTCATCCTTCATCAAGCCAGGTGTTAACCTTCGGTGTATTAGTGGGTTTATCGCGCGGAACAAGAATGAGCTGTAGGGGAATTCCGTTTGTCCATATACGGGACCCGATTAGTTCGTTTTGGATGCTACTATAGACTTGACATGAGCTAACTATAAGCGGCGCTGATGATAAGGTATAAGGCACACAGCTCTCTTGTATATATCTCGAATCTTTCTCCTTCTCTTCTCTCTGTACCTTAAGTCTATACACACATGGTTCTCCCTCCATATTGCAGCATGGTATGCTCGGTTTACGGGTACATATGAATATACTTGAGTCATCAGATTAAGTCGAAATCGACAATCTTCCAAAGATTAATTGACTTGGTTATTGCCTTTGCGTTCCCATGTCAAGAGACTCCTATGCCCTAGGCACTAGCTCGCGGTAATCCCACCCCAAGTTGATCCCAGCCTGAAGCGCTAGTCAATTGTGGCTGCAAGTACTGAGCCGATCGGAGATGAGTGTGTTTAGGCAATCGTCTCTTAAGCTTAACAAGAACTCTCCGTGTATTAAAGTTGGACTCGCTGGGAGTCAAGATCACAAGCATACGCGCTCTATACGGCAGCTCCCAGAGTTCAACAACTGTGCAGAGAAATGGTTCTTATATACTTAGTCATGCAGCAAAAGTCTTGGTGACGGAACTACAACCGAGCATCCCACTAAAATGAAAAGCTGCGATTGCACAACAACCACACATTAGAGAGAGCTGGAATTAACCAAATAGGATCTTTGGGTGATAGAGAAAATAGTTGTATACAATTTAAAAAAATTGTGGTGTTGTACAGTATGCATATTAAATCACGATTAGGGTTCTCAATTATACTCAAATCCAGGGAACATACACCACATGCAACCACAACATCCACAGAATGAAATAATACCTAACTTTTTCACATGTTGAATTTAATATATCAGAGAGTACTGCAAAAAAAAAGGATATTTTTCGAATAAGTTTGGGTGGAGATATTGCCCTGTATTTACAGGACTCATTTACACTAACCCCACCAAAATTGAGGCTATAAGTCACCACACAAAGTAGGAGGACATTTCTCCACCACCACAATTGTAAAGATTTTTATACTGTATATCCAGACTGTTATATATTCAAACTTTCATGTAGCCAAAGATGTATTTTATTCTGTCATTGTTGTGTAGTTGCGGTGTTTATGAAATCTCGACACAAAAGCACCGGGAAAAATGGCCTTACGCGACGCGTAACTCATAGAGAAGCTGTTTTTGGGACGGTAATTCATAGCATATTTGAGCGTGGCACTATGAGGTCCTATGGACCTACACGTTGACTAGATTACTATGATACGCATGCGATTTTGTGCGCTGGATACTATACATCACGCTGCATACAACAAACTTGAAAGCAAGCTGCCAGATGCACTTCATTGCACGCTCCCAAGTACACTCTGAAGTACACTCCTGATTGCACTCGATTGCACTCGATTGCACACTCCCAGCCTGCTTGACTTACGCTCTCAAGTAAGCTCTCAAGACGCTCCCAAGTACACTCCGAGTACGCTTCCAAGTACACCTCCGAGTACATTCTCAAGTACATTCCCGGGCATGCTCTCAAGGACGCTCCCAATTGCACTCGATGGCACACTCCCAGCCTGCTTGACTGTACGCGCCCAAGTAAGCTCTCAAGACGCTCTCAAGCATACTCCCGAGCACGCTCTCAAATACACTCCCAATTGCACTCGATGGCACACTCCCAGCCTGTTTGACTATTCGCACCCAAGAAAGCTCTCAAGACGCTCCCAAGTACACTCCGAGTACGCTCCCAAGTACACCTCCGAGTCGCTCTCAAGTACACTTCCCAGCACGCTCTCAAGTACGCTCCCAATTGCACTCGATGGTACACTCCCAGCCTACTTCGCTCTATGCTCCTAAGTACACTCTCAAGAGGGAAGAAACTCTCAATCTCACTTGACTATATGCTCCCATGTATGCTCCTGCATGCTCGATCCAGAGACTTGCTGGGTTGCAGACGCCAGGCACAGAGAGGCGTGAGGCTGGTGGCATATGGCGGGCAGTGTTTGGCGGGCGGCGGGCGGTGTGTGGCGTGAGGCGTGTGGCAGGTGGCAGGCGGCGTATGTTGGCCGAAATCATGACGTCGGTCGATATGGTAGTCTGAACCTTATCTTTAGCGCGACCACCATGACAAGATCTCACGATGCCTCAAGGTCATGGTGTTGACAATTGCAGCCTTAGATTCTGCAGGAACGGTAGACAATTGGATCTCGGGGAGAGCAGATCTCCGACTCGGTTTTCTCAGCGGAATCTGTAGCCAGTTTCCCGGCGATTTTGGGCGTATGTGTGCGCATTCGGTCATGGGTTGATGGTCATGATGGTGATGGTGATGGTGATGGTGATGGTGATGGTACCGAAAGCACTTTGTCAAGTAGGTTGGCTACATCAACGTCAATGTCAAAGCTTTAACATACATAAAGCCTTCTATTGGCCAAAGCTTCCACAAACTCAGAGTTTTCATACGGCAAAAAGCTTCCGGTGGAAAACTCTACTCCTCCCGAAGTGCGGCTTTGTCAAGCGCGGCTCTCTCGAGCAGGCTCCCAAGCAGGCTCCCAAGCAGGCTATCAAGCAGGCTTTCAAGCAGGCTCTCAAGCGCCAGCGGGCTGTATAGTGGACTCGCAGCGATAGTGTGTACAGTACGGGTATAACAGCGAAGACTCCAGGCAGCAACGACAGGTATAGGTCCATCTCCGGCCGCCAACCGTATATAGGTCCATAGGCCCACGCGCACATCTCTATGAATCGACTATAGATGACTATAGGCTGCGCGTCACCCAGGGGTTCACGGGAAGCGTGCTACGAGCTGCGCGTAGCGCAGTCTATAGTCGATTTGCACTTTTGCCGATGAAGGTGACCATAAGGTAAAGTAGAATGTCACAAAAATTTTTTAACCTGGATACTATCGTTTTCTCCATCGCATAAAGGGCCTAATTGATCAATTACAGCTCCCCATATTGTGTAGTTGTGCAATCGCCACTTTACATTTGGTGAGGTACCCGGTAACCGCTATCACTAAGACTTTTGCTTATTTTCAAAAGGCTTCGTTCTATTTTTGTATTGCGGCTGAAGTTTTGCTTATTCTAATGGATATGCATCATTTTGACAGCTCGCGACGACTTACCAGGTTGGAGAGGATAATGATGGAAGGTGATCTGGGGTTGTGTGGGCGCTTGTTTCAGCATGACGTTGAGGAGAACGTGGGCGGCTGGCCGTGGCCGTCGGTTGGTGGGTTAGCTGCTGGTGATTCTATTTATTCCGGGCCCACTTTTCTACGCATGCGCACCCCGCCTTTGTTTTTATGTGCTATGCAAAACGAGTGGATGTCCTTTCCTGCCATTTTAAGCTGGAAACCTCGGCTGCAGAGTAAGCACAACCGATTGTTTAAACTCAACTTAGCAGAAATCGGAGGGTGCATCCTCTCATGAGAACGACAGATATATAAAAATCATATTTCATCGTTGTGTGGTGCCGAATACCTAATAAAGGCTCTCGTTCCTAGTATCTCAGATGGGTCGGACTGATTTTAATCGCATCGAACCTGAAGTCCAAGTAGTAAAATTCTCTCAGTTATGGCGAGAGACTCACGCTGGCCGTTTAAGCTGTTCATTGTAAGTACACTTTCAGATGGGAAGACTTCGCGGGGTAGACGCTAACTGACTTAAATGGTCTAGGCCATCCGTTCTATCCAGCTTTTTGTGGGCATAATAGCTCTGATTTGTGCCTTATACGCGAGTTTGGGGGATACCTTGTTCGATACATGGTACGTAGCTGCCCGTGGAATGGTTTACTTGCACGGCATTTGCTAAATTTCACCAAGGAACCTCCTGATAGCCTTGGCGACGCTTTTCACCATCCTAATCGCTTGTATGATCATTAATTTCATTCTCTTTCTCGTGGATCACCTATTGCCAATTGTTGTCGTTGCTATGGACGGATGGTTCTGCCTCTGCCTCATGGCAGCGATGCCACTTATCGCTGGATATGAGACTCTCGGCGTGCCGTGTAATGGTGTAGCCACATGTACTGTTGTTAATGCCATGTTTGGGCTTGTGGTAATAAGCATGTGAATTCTCAATAACTGCCTACCGGTTTCACACAACTGACAAGCGCCAGGGTTCTTTTCATTGGCTCCCTCGTCCTCGCTTCCATCGCCCTCTACAAAACTAGACATGACCTTTTAGGGAAGAAACACAACCAAGTTCTCCCTTACTACCTTTCTCCAAACGGACAAATTGGAGCTTTGGGCAGCGGGCGGTACTTAAAGCAGGAGTTGCCCTCCATACCAACACATTCTCCTCCAGCCCTGTATTACTACCAGAACCCAACAGCGCCCGTGCAAACACAGCTGTATGAGTTGGGCTCTGGAGTCATCGGCCAAGCTTCTAGCCGAAATTACCTACCACTAAGTGGCTATCCATATCCTAGTCCCCGGCTTCTCCACGCGGTGGAGATGGCTACTTTTCCACAGACACGGCGGAAGGAACTTCCTGGCTAGCTAAATTCCGGACTTTTCTTGAGGTGGGGAGGGCTTTATTTGTAGTCTGCTGAATGGAAATTGTATAAGTGCTAGGTTTATGATTGGAGCGCAAGCCAGATTAGAGGAGTGCAGGCTAGATTAGAGTATTGCAATTTTCCAGCGACATCGAAAGTGACAGGAGCTTATGCTACTTTCAGCCAGAGATTGAGGGACCCGACAGAATTGGAGGTAACTAGTGATGGAACACTTGACCCTCGGGAATTCATTCGATCTACGACTAGGGGTCAGGGCATGAGTGCGATGCAAATTATTTGAGCCGCTTGAATGTAGACGCACGTACGACTAGTCCGACACCGTAAGGATAGGAACTTGATCTGAGGGACATGTCTTCGTTCCCCCCTGCGCTCTTACGTCGAATGTATTATAGCGAGAAGTAGTTCCGTAGCAGAACCAACTACACATGACCACTCGGAGGTAACAACTTCTAATTGTGTTCTATTGCAATATCAAGATACAAGCCTACACAGAAATATTCAATGTCTTGATCTAAGTATCTTGTATGCTAATTTATGTATGGGAAGGCGAGAGGAAGAAGGGTGGCTAGAGAAGCTCCTAATTCAAACGACACGGGGAGGTTTAATTTAGTTGAGCTATAGTCGAGGATGCAGTGAATTACTAGATCCTCTGCAGTTGAATATTACTAAATTAAAGCAGGGAGAAGTCTTCAAACTGCTCGCGACTCGCGAGCATGGACATCTATCCGTTATTAGCCTGCCACGTGTGGGGCCGTGCACCGAGCCGCACCTTAACCTCACTACCTCAGACTTCCAGCAAATTCCTCGGTGCTACCAATTTTAATTTTATAATTAAAATAATTAGACAGTACACTAGCTAGGAAAAGGTGGTCGATTTTGCCATGGTGTATAGCCGGTAGCATTACTGACATTCTTACAGCCCAATTTCAGTGGAAAATTCATTCATTCATTCTCGCAGGCGGCCTCCTAGGAACTGGTGGGTGGGTGCTGCCAAATATATATATTCAGCCCCCAGTCGCGTCATTCGGGGAGCGCATCACCAACCTAAGCACTCGCCTCAGAAACCGTTTGGCAATGTAGTGCGTTTTTATGTATGGATAGGTCTAGTGGTGGATCTAGGCCATCCATGGATCTGTACTGGAGGTATTTCAGTCCATACTGCTCTCCCAAAACACACACTGCCAGAGCCACGGAAGAAAGCGTAAGCTCGAACCCAGCACCTCCGCCCAGGCAAATATGGGCTGGATTATGAGCTTAGCGGAGGCGATCAGCCTGGATATCAAATAACACAAGTGGCCAAGGAGATAACCTCAACACAAAGCTGACAATGTCTACCAAGCAGAGGGCTACAAAGAAATGCTTTAACATGCAGGTGGCTGAAAAGACATTCCCCAATGTCTGCAATAAACAGACGCATGTGAGGCAGGATTGGACAGCTGCGATGATGGTGGACTTGATTGAATTGCTGTTCATCCATAGAGGTGCGGAATGCTGGCAGCTGAGATAGGACCCTGAAATATCTCCGATGCAGGTAGCTGCGACGGCATGCAGATGGCTTAAAATGGGCGCTAAAATATGTATGATGCGGCGGCTGGAATTGAAAAGGGCTCTAAAGTATCTACGATGCAGGCAGCTGAAACGGGACGCTGAAATATCTGAAATGCGGCTGCGGTGGGACATTGACAAATCTATAGTGCAAACGGCTGCGATAGGACACTGATAGATCTACAATGCATGTTGCTATGATGCAACGCTGTCCTTCAGAGCAATATGATTACAAACAAACAAACGCTGTCCTTCAGAGAGAAAAACTTCCCAATTTGTACGGCAGCGCTCACGAGCTCGGGGTATGTGGCCAATAGAGTTTAAATGTTGAACCCTTCCTAAACTTTGAGTAGAGTTTTGAAGGAAAGGTACGGGGGAGAACTCAAGAGATAGAGCTTGGAATTCTCGGGCCCTCTCAATTTGTGATTGTAGGGTGGCGAGGTAATACGAGTGGTTAGAATATTTAGAACGCTAGAAAGGTATGCACGAGTCCAAATTCAAAAGATTAAGGATAACGTAGCTTCGTCATCATCGCGAGACGGGGCGGATCCGCCAACGGGTTGGAACACCTATACCTTTATTGGCGGGAACCCTTTTTCGCTTTAACCTGGCGTATACAACAAAACAACAACGAAAGTTTGAATAGAATGCATACATATGCGTGTCGACGGAAATACTGGGCTTTCGCCCGAGAGCATCGACGGGATCGTGTCATAGTTTGGCTGTTACATGGGCTGCCACTCTCAGTATAGCTATCTTAATATCGTGTACTTAAGCTTTTTCATTTCCCTTCTCGTTCTTTAGGGTTCAGACGATTGACGAGTTCTCCACGCCCACCGCAACACCCGCATATCAACAATGCGCCGCCAGCCCAACAAGAACAGAAGCATCCGCACCCCGGCAGTACCTGCCTCTATTCGGCACAAACCACGGCCACCCTGAGGAACAGTTAAGCCGATTTATTCTGCGATTGTAATTGACTATCTATCCTCTAGAAAGACAATTGTTCCACCCATCTACAAGTATTGCAAAACTCCGCACAACATCCTGCACAGGTGAATGCATCAATCTCCGTAATGTGTACCAATGCACACATGCAGCATTGCAATGCCCACCTGTCCTCGTGGGGCGGCGCACTGGAACAATTATACTTGTGCCCAATAGTGTCTGAGCCTTCGCTGCATTCCTGGCAGTGTAGGCTGATGATGATCGGAATAGGGAGGCTCTGGTTGGAGGTTGTTGACATGGTGTAGTATGAATTGTTGTAGCGCGAGGGGAGGCTGAAGGGCTTCTATGGTGCTATATAAAAGCAAGGCTTCTTCAGTTCAACTTCAATGGTCTTATGTGATATCATATATGGAATGCATCGATATATTCAATGCTGAATGGATATAGAATTTAATGGGATTAAATGAGCCAGTGCACGTCTTCAAACTCTTCCTTTAGATCCATGGATTCCTGCGCGAGCGAATGCCGACTCTTGGGCGAAATTGGGAGTATGCCGGCATCTCGGTTCCCTGTAGTGTTGAGCTCGGTGTGACGGTAGAGTGTGACATATGATGGCATCAGAACCGCAACAACTAGAGCAGTCTTGGGCATATGAAAGACAACGAAGCTCTATAACCGTCACCCGAAGGCATGATATGGTAACATGTGAGTTTCTCCTTCATTATCCCGCCAGCGTGATGGTACATCACTAACCTGAGCTCGATAGCTTGATTGGCAGCCGGTGAGTTTGCTATTCCAGCAACGGACAGTAGACCGCTAATCCGAGCCCAATGGCTTCATATGACAGCGAGTGAGTTTGTATAGATGCGCAACATCTGGATGGGGGGATTCAAGTCCACTTTGACCAGGCCCGGTGCCTGGGTATCGAAGGTTATCCAAAGTTCTCAAAAAGCACACCGTTCTACAACAGTTCCACTGCTTGGTTCATTGTTTTGTTCTATTTTTTCGTTTTATTGCAGTTGGATGTCTTGCTCGCACTGCCCACTCGCAAGCTTGTACTCTACATCCCAAATTGTGATGAAAACCCAAAATTAGAGTATATCTCCACTTTACTGTACGCTAACGATCGCGGGTGATAGAGGCTCTACTTATGAAAGGTTAGTTAGTGGCACTGACTTTTCGGAGTGGATTTTAAATCCTGGCTCTTTTCTGTGTGGCATCGTGTGAGTTTACTAAGTAGGGGAGTTTGCTAGCCGCTAGTTCAAAACAAGGATAAGCCCACGTGGCGGACAGGGTACTTTAAGTACTTAGGCACCCTACTAAGAAGTAGCTCCTTTAGCATCCTCCAGTGAGTGCCTTACCGTGGGGGTAGCTTCCAGCGAATCTCCGCGTTAGAAAGAACACAATAACCTGCAAAAACCAGTCGCGGAACTTCACTATCCATATGGACAGTCGCTTGCGCACGTAACCATATCCCGCCACTGATTGCGTCTCTCCTTCTTAACCACATCCCTCGTCTACACCCGCTTATTTGCAGCGTACCTCCACCTTCATTGGTGGTAGCCTCTTGCTTTGCCGTTCGTCGGCATCCGCTCACTACAAGTACACCATCGTACCCTTCGTCACCTATATCACCGTCAAACGGGGGGTATGATATCACGTCAACACTTTTGCCTGTTGCTAACAGCCATGACAGTCAGCGTCCAAAGTTTTGTCACCCACGAGGCACCAGAAGCAAAACGACACCAAACCCTCCAATTCCTACATCGCCGTAGATCGCACGTTTCGATCCAAATCATCTCTATACGTTCGGTTTTCGGACTCCGTAGTGCTACTGAGCCCCTTCTGTCGTTGCCGTCGGGTCGACACCGTTATGAAGGATACATCCCGAGAAATGATCGGTCTTGAGGCGAAGCTCCCAACTTTAGTCCCACAAAGGCTCCAATATATTTGGAGGGGAAGGGGATCTCCTCCACCTAGCCGGTCATCCGGAGGGGGAGGGGAGTCGGGTACTGCCACACTCTAGATAGAGTGCATACAGTATGATCAAACAAAATAAACGGCGCCGATATACGACGTATGCGCTCCGGGGGGTATTCGTCCTTGATGGACTGTCTGGCGAAAATCTTATGTCTCGGGAACGAGAAGGACGAGTCCTTTGTCGGCCATTCAGGCTCTGATTAAACATGGAGCACAACACAAAGTGATCAACGCTGCACAACAAGTTGCGATGACCCCGAAGAATATTGAAAAGCTCGAGTATGATGGCGTCAGATCCGGAACCACTAGAGCAAGGGGAGTGAATGTGGAAAGATGCGATTTTCACTACTGTGAACAGTCCGAAGATGACGAACTAAATGCGTTACTTCAGTACCTTGGGAGGGGGAGGTTCGTGTCGAAACATTGCTGGCGTGACTTGCTATCGAGCTTCGGGTAGTGTTAGGCACGAGATGAGATGCTTTGGTACTCCACATTGGGACATGTGTTCAAGACCGCCGCGACTTGAATAACGACGGGGTAAAATCTCCTGGGATAACTTTTTGAACCCCATAATCAGTACTTGTGAGTGGTAATATATGGTCGAATACACGTTTAGCCCAAACTGACAGTACAGTTCTACTATGGCGTGAGGAGGAAACGCAGAGCTGAATTATCGGAGGCGTTTTTTTAATGATTGCACCGCCTCATAGTTGTTTTTTCATCAGTATGATCTCTTACATTGACGTTCGGGAGCTATAGCCTTGCTTATTTCAAATAGGGCTTGCTGTGGGATGTGGTGGTACGATGAAGGGTTATGGTGTACTTTTTGTCTTCTCGTATGTGTTCTATACCATTTGTACCGTTTTATGTTAACCCTTTTCATAGCGGCAGAATGAGTCATTGATTTCCAAGCTGCAAAAAGGATGTTTTAATTCGATAAACGATGGTGTTTTCGGTACAACAGCAGAATGAATGGAGAAACACTAGTGTTCCATAAGACGGGATGAGATGAGGCGAGACGAGATGAGGTGAGACGAGATATAACGAGATTCAAGAAGGTCCAGGTCATCTTGTCTTTGGAGGACAAGGGCTTGTGGTTTCGAAAAATAGTGATAGTCTTACCCGATGTCCCGGGACTATATAAGATTATCATGTACTGCAAATATTATAATGCTTCAATTATAACGAAAGTTTGGTGCATCTAGATCATAATGTCTCACAGGCAAAATCTTAAAACAAAGTCTCGAATCGTCTTATCCCGTGAGCAACACTAGAAACACATTGAAACAGATTCGACCAATCTGCATCCTCAAGCTGTGGCTCTCGTCTGCAATGTCTCATTCCCGGAGCTCGTCGCAATTGGTGCCGTACTCATACTTCTATCAACAGCCTCACGCTTCATCACCTGACGATCCTTCTTCTGATGTTGTACATCCCACATGCACCACTGTTATTGCACATCGTCCCCAATATTTAGATATAATAGCTAACTTGAAGGAAGAAAATACCTGGTTCTCCTCTCTGTCACTGCTGACGTCAAGGCGTATCATGAGTTTCACCGCTCATCACTCAATCCTAAGACTGCCGGAAGAGAGTTCGCTGTTTTTTTACTTTGTTTGGAACCACCGAGAGAGCAACAACCCCTCGTCATTGCCCAAGAACGGTTTTCCTTGGGTATTTTTGAGACAGGTTTCTATCTGATTGCAGGGAACACGCCGCGGCGGCAAATGACGTTGCACCAAAAAATCCCGGTAATCTGGTAACTCTAAACTTTTGTTTGTTCGTAATCATATTGTATTCGGCCGCTTGTGGCCATGACATACAATTTCTTCCTTTTCCTGCTGATAACTATAAACTAACTAGTAATAACAAATCATCCGCCGGCCGGGTACGATGCCATGCGTGGGAACTAGTTTGTTTAAGCATCTTCTAGCCTTCAGGTGTCGAGTGGGGAGAGTTCAGCCTCACGACTAGGTAAGGAACCATCGTCACTTGGGAGTATCCAGGCCAGAAGCAGCTTCCAAGAAGTGCTGCCCTTGCTTCAATATCTTGGTCCCAAAATAGGACGAAGCAAATTAAAGAAATAAGCCATAGAATAGCACATAGTGAATAAGCCAAGGAATAGCGCACAGTGTAGAGTCTCTTGTGCGGTGTAGTATGTGATAAGCTACTGTTTGCTGATAGAAGGAGGATAGTAGGTGGTGGTGAGTAAATGTGTGGCATGGGGATAATCGCGAGGCCACCAGTTGTCTCGGTTTTCTCACGTTCTGCAAGTGATTGGAGATAGTCTTGGGCTCCATTTCGTGAAATCCATGGTTCGAATATAGCGAGGCTATGTTATGAAACTGAGTGATGCAAGAGCTGGAGCATTTTCACAGTAGGCCATTTTACTATTCCCTATTTGGCTATACACTTGACCTACACTTTAAAGAGTCGCCGAGTAAATTTGACTATCACAGTTTTTGTTCCTTTCCAACTCGTACAATGCTCGATGGAACCTTGCCCTGCGTCTTCGTAGTGCATCTTTTTGACGAATTGTCGGCCATCGCAAAAGAATCTTTCTTGTAAGAGGAAAAATTGGGCACAAACCGAGGGACTATACAATATCATGGCCTAAGCGGTATATAGATGAGACCTTGGTCAAGGGTCGATGTCGTCGCGGCCCCCTCCTGAACCCGGTTTGTGCTAACGATATTCTAGCATTAACAACGGCTTACTTACTACCAGAGAGGATTAGACTCCAGATACAATGAGTTGTGTACGTAGTGATGTGATTGAATTAGACTACCAAAAATAATTCCCAGTTTCGTATTGTTGCAAACGAGAGCAGGTAAACTTTCCATTAGGCGCATGGCAGTCTATCTAGCAGCTGTGTATAGTCTGTGGTGATGGTATATTTGCCGTGCATGGTTGTGGCCTTCTTGGGACCTCAAGTCGGGCAGCCCAAACCACCGGGCTCCGAGATTCTGGGTGGACAAAGCTGTCCGGCACTTGACTTCTAGAGCTGCGGTGGTTAGTGGGGGGGTTATTGGATGGAGTTGCTATGTTGGATGAAGTTGCTACACAGTCTAATCAGTCAATGGAGATCACAGATATGGACTTTTTTGGCATACAGGCATTGGCTAAATCCAGGGTTCGTGAATGCTTCTTGTTCAATCTTTTCGAGTGCGTTCCAGCCTTGAATCGCTGACCTGCCGACTATGGAACCGAAAGATTGTCCTCTTGTCTTGAGCCTGCCGTAGGTCCTGTTTCTGTTGCATCGGTAAAATCTTTCTCCAGGGAATGTTAGTTACAATTTTGTGTCAGCTATCCTCAAATCGATATCAGTAGTAGATCACTGTTACAAGAAATGGATGAATAAAATCTTACGTGGCGCGGAAACTGTACCGCCGCTGCATAATTCATGATCTCAGCGCGAGAGCATCTCATACTCTGTTTGCTGAATAAGAGTTGACCTCGAAGGTAGGAGTTTAAATATGCTTGAAGGCACTATCGAAACTTTCAGTTCATGGAATCTGCACCAAATTAGCACCCGTGGGGTTGAGCTGACATTTGTCTCTTTGTAAGGCTGAGTTTTATGTTGTCAATAATGTTAGTATACAAGCTATGGACGATTCGATTTGTGCAATTGACCCTGGATGGGGTCTTCTTGCAAAAGGCTCTTTCACGGCCAAGGAAGCATCCAATCGATTGGAGACATTTAAGTTCATGCAGTAGCACTGTCTCGCCAATAGCAGCTGCATCCTCCGTAATTTGGATACCACACCTCAACTGGCGGATATATATAGGTACTACGCCGAGAACCTAGAGGCGCGGTAGCCCTGGCAAAACCCTGACCGAAGACTATGATACCAAGAAGTGTATCGGTCGGTATGTTTCCCGCAGAATTAATCGTTTTTGTGATCTCGGCCGTATATATAACAGTGCTAGCTACGTACTGCTGGATGAAACGATTTAACATACCGGTACTTTGGTCTTGAATATCGCAAAAACTTAAGGAGCGGAAGAATTTGTGACAGAAATCCAGAAGCGATGCTGCACTCTAGCTATCTACATGAGTCATGACCGCTCTTACAGCACCGGCATATCAGGCCCGGCTACCAGGCCCGTGTCGACGTCGGAGTAGGGATTCCGCTGACAAATCTGGAGCTCTAATCGATCTTTTTGGTTCAAATAACAGCGCACCTTTCCCCCAAAATAGAGTATAATAAACCTGTACTTTCTCGGGGTCTTTTTATTGATCGCCCCACATTCTGAACGATCGATTACTCACCCAGGCTCCTTATTATTACCCATAAGATATTGGGGAACTGAGATATTGCCTCGCCTCGTAACCCTCGGAAACATGAAATTACAGCTGGACTGCCATTGGTTGGTTTCTAGGTATGAGATTGTAAGTGGATCTCATCTGATTACAGGTACACGATACACCTGATGTGTCATTGTGCTGCTGAAAGCTATATGTACTGTAGTAACCACGTTGTGTGAGTCATTTCATGTCATTCCTCAGGATGGATATCCATGATCGATATCATGGCTGGAGGACTTCCCGTGGTCTATAGAAAAATGTAGGAACGCCATTCTAAAAATTCCAAATAGAACATTCGGACAGACAAGGGGTGAGTACTCCCCTTCTATCCGAATTTCTATTTCTATCGAATAGGTGGAGTTGGGTTTCTATTTGGGGGTCTATTCGGAGTCAAATAGAACTACGGGAAGTTCTCCACTAGAGCAATCAGCGATACAATCGGATGGATGTGTCGTTTCTATAATAGGCGTTTAACGATTGATACCTGATATCCCTCTGTCCGGAAAAAGTGACAGTAGATCCAGAATGTGCATGATCACCTAGTTCACCATAAGCTGTTTTTACGCATATAGTCGCAAACAGATAGGGTTCCTTCGGGCCTCATGACCCCGTACAGACAATCCTTGTGGCCCCCGCCCTCATATCAGTGATAAACGCCAAAAGAAGTCAAAATAGCAATGAAAAGCAGATGAACTACACACCGAGCGGATCAGTATACTTTTAAGGCTCCGATTGTACAACGCGACGTATCGATTCCAACTTTTAGTTAGCTGACTCGATTGTGCTTCAGAGCTGTTTTCTTCGACGGGCACGAAAGAAACACGTAGAGGTTGTTGGGTGGTTGAGGGTGGTATTTACTTAGTGGTTGGGCAGCAATTTGTGGAAATTCAAGAGCTCATCCATCAGGCGCAAATGATATTACTCTGCATCACTAGTACAGCTGTGACAAACTCCAAGATCATTCATAACGGCTGTCACCACTGGAGATGCTTCAACAACCTATCAACGCGTAAAATCAAATTTTAAGTTTGAAAGTTTTCTTTCTTCCGACATCTGTGACTCAGGGCTAATGCTCTATTCGAGAGATGAGGTAGTATTGTAGTGGATATGCATAAGCCAAACACCATTCAACGGCCGCTAGCCAACGAAATAAATGCATCGATCGGACTGGTCGCATCGCCAATTTGCCAACAACGGCCTTACACAAGCTAGCAGGCTTTTGCATGGCACCTCAGATCCGCTACGAATATATCACATCAAGTCAGGTGATAACTCGCCAAATGTGCTGAGTCTCGTCAAACTCCAAAACGGAACGAGACCACAACCCCCAATTAACTGACCTCTAACCCTGAGAGAGAACTTTTGGCCTGTTCTATGGTACCCTGGTTGTAGCTGTACAATGATTTTCTAGTGTGTAATGTTATAAGACTGAATCGGCAGCAGTCTGTTACTTAACAAGGATCTTGAAGTGGGTATAAGTTACTATATAAGTAAAGCAAAACTCATTAAAAGTAAACGGTAACGATCCAGATTGTGTTTTTCAAGTTCCCTACAGTTTCATGTGAGCTTCTGTCGACATCAGGTTCTGTTGACGTTGACAGTTGACCAACTGGGGCGAAAATCCCATAAGTGTAACTTTCGCGTGCGCGTTAAGCTCTGCCGTCACAATATAGCTGTTCCATAAAGGTAGTATTGAAACTTCATTCTATGCAGCGATTCAGTTCTCATGTACCGTATTGTACTGACAAACGAGATGCGGACGGCCGATTCAAAACGACCGATTTGTGTGCAGATGAAAGTAGAGTAACGACTTTGATGGTGAAAGAACTGCGTTAAATGGTATGAATCGTGGATTGATGTTATTTAGTGTATGGTTCTGACTATACCACCTGGATACCACTGCAGAGCTGGTAAATCGTACTGCAGAAAACTTCTGGGATGAGACTAGCAATGTAGGAAATACCTGATTGACCCTCTACCTGGTTGTCTGTAGTTGAGGCAGAGAGTGTAATGAATTTCTTATCATTCGGTACATAATTATAACGAGGGTGAATAGTGCGTTTCGGTAGAATACGGTATTGCTTCTGGACTTCTCGCAACTTCTGCTACTTTCAACCGACAAAAATGGCGGGGAAACGATCTGTACAGATGCTGCTGCACATGTATGTTTGGATGACAACATCTTGTCATGTTTAGGACGCGACAGGCCTTAGATGTCAACACGCATGTCACTTCCTGGGTTCGTCCAAATAGGCCGATGACTGAAGATGACCGATCCGGCGATCCCATCTGTCGGTGTGGTACAGTATATGCATTTATACCTCTCAAGATAGACCACTCTCAATCTATTTTTCCCTGTAGAATGACGTGAAGGTATTTGCTCTGACATATAAGGCGCACGAGTGGTTTGGAACATTACGTACATACAGCTGTGTTATTGCCGTTCAATACGGAAACTGCGGCGTAGCCTCAATCGACTGATTTCAAAGTACGTGGGCATGTAGGCAATCGCTCTGAGGCTGTCAATTAGCTGGGCCGTTCGAGTGGAGCCAAATTTGAATGTACATGTCCAGGGCTGCGGTTTTGAATGCTCGCGTAGCCTCGGCCCTACCCTGGGCAAGTAGGGCTGCAGTCCACTTCACTGCAGAACCCAGGAAAAGCGCTACACCACTGCTCGTCCCCCCGCGGTCGATATTTCATGGGATAAATAGGTACTTTTAGCTCGCAAGAGCGGCGTGCTGCGTTAGTTCATAGGCCTACGCCGTTTTAATCTCGATTGTATGGACACATTCAGCACGATTGTTCGTTCGTTTCGAAATGGCACATTCGTTCTACATATAGCCGACAGTTGTGAATTCGAACCGAGCTACCCCGTAAATTAGGTCTCCCATAGAGCAAACTAACTGAACTCAGTATACTTCAACATTATTCGTCCTTGTTTCTACTTCTTTTCCTCCTCCTGCTATATAGTCCGACAAAGTTGCCTCATGCTTCTCCCTCCAGTGCTTGTCTAGATTGTCCTTGCGGTTGTATGCCCTCTTGCACCAATCACAACGGTGTATTTGGCTAGCCCGACCGCATTTCCAGGACAGTTTATGGCGGTTCAGATTGGTGGGCGTGCTGAAATTTGCCCCGCAAGAGTTACATGTATGTCGTCTCATGCTGATATCGCGCTTTTGAGAATGTGCAGACTCCTTATTGGCAAAAGCCCTTAGCTGTGGCTCGCATCCTTGTATCCTGTTGTCCAGAAATTAGCGTTTAGTACCAAAGCACCCTATGTGACTGAGGTGACTAACATGGAGGTTCCGCTTCCAGCCCAAAACAGGCCAGTGGGCATTGGTATAGTTGTCTGCGTTGCGTGCCTATAGTTATGCTGAATAGTCTCGCTAAAGTCCCAAAGCTCAAGCGGAGACTCAAAAGTAGGATATAACTGAGCTTCAGAGGGGGGATTAATATTGACTGACTATTGCACAGTTTTGTCAGTGACGGGACTCTATCAACAGGATGCTATTCCTCACGTGTTCGAGCGTGTTTGTCTGAGTTATAGGGCATGCTTCGAAAAATTCGGGGGTGTTCAAGTTGTTCTGTAATTGCAATATTTGGAACTCCTCAGAAACTCCGGGAGGTTGAGATTCAAATTGAGGCGACATTGAGTGTCTCTTTTGGAAGGATATCGATATGTTTGCTACGACAACAGCTCCAAGTGAGAACACTAGCAGTGGAATAACAAAAGCACAATTGAACTGGAGGGGAGAGTTGGCTTTAAGTCTGGGAGTCTGCTCATTTTGATTGTGTGGGTTCGGTCTATCACTGATCTGTCGAGTGTAACAAAAGTTTCCTTACGTTACAAAGTTCCCTGCATAAGTACATACTAATAATGGTCACCCCGGTGGCCCCTTCACTGTAATGATGGTGGCGAATAAGATTATCACTACCAGAAGTGTTAACTACTCTACTGTTTGCGATATTCTTACCTTTCTCAGGTTATTTACCCCATTGCCAAGCCCTGCAACAACGATAAATTATGGGACGTAAGGTCGCGTTGTCTAAGGCGGTGAATCTGTGATTCAGCTTGCCTGAGGTATCGCATGGCTGTCAGCATGTAACACGACACGTCGGTAAATTTTCCATAGACAAATCAACGCAGCGAGTTGTCGTAAATGCCATACCTGAGGTAATGCATTGCACACTGTGTCCTCAGGTCGAGCGCTCATGCATGCGATCTGGCAGATCTCAAGTTTGAGGGCCTCAAGGTAGCAGTGTGCATACGTACATAGCTAGAACCGAGCACGTACAGCGGTTATAGAGAGATTTCGCCGATCTCGGTAGCACCGTCAGGTAACGCCTTGCGACTCATTACAAGTATTATTGTCAAGTTTCAGAACCGTGTTGCCTGACCGAACAGCCAGACACTTTAAGTTTAGAGCTATTAGAAATCCCCTGAGAAGAGCATCTTATCTCTGTGGTTTCGAATGTGATTGTGAAATTAAAAGTACCGAGGAGTTGTAACGATACCAGCCTCGCAGGGCCGGCCGGATGGTACAACAAACTTCTTCCTTTCGGGCGCAATTTCAGCGAGCCGGTCGGTTGGGTCAACAAGATTCGTATATGTTTATATTATTCGAGTATAAGCCGGCGCCGTGTACCTACATTAGAGACACAAACAACTAGAGGTGTTTTGAGCCTCAACTCCCGTAGCCATATACTACAATAAATTAAGTTTTAAATCATATATTTATAAAACGTTTTATCGAATTCCGCTCTACAAACTCCTTTGCTTTCCCTAACTGTTTGCACCAAGTGCATCGGCAAGCTATATTTACCTTAGCTGGTAATTATGCTGGTAGGAATAACTTACGCCACCAATATTTATCTACGGTTTTACCGCCGTAGGCATAACTCTCTTCTACTCAAAGTAGGTTTTGCCGCGGTCTTACTTGTCTGCCTATTGCCTAGTGATATCTGGAATGTAAGGTTTGGTATATCAGCAAGGAAGTGTTCAGGGGAGCGCTGATATGAATTCGCAGGTAAGATATTCATTACTTTATAATTGTTCTCATGATCATTCCCGCATTCGCGGTTTCGTTACCCCGACTAGCTGACTGAACCTCAGTTTTCGGGCTATTAATTACCCGAAAGAGTAATTTCAAAGAGTGCGCAGACCACACTACTGCCTGATTGATCGCATAGTGAGTGTTCTACGCGCGGGCGCCGTTTGGTAGCAGCACATCGCATAAATCCTCCAACATTGACATAGTTTGAACGACTGCAAATATTAACATTCTACAATCACCCTCAATGTAATTACACATTATCCAGCAGAAAACGGGTAAACGTGGCGCCATCTTTCCTTGCTGCCGGATTTAAGCGGCATGGTAGTTTTTGACAGGTGGACCCAGTTATTTTGTGGAATTCGCCATTTTGTAGCTCACAGACCACATACACAATAGTCAGTAGAAGTATCTATTCGTTATGAACGCCCGAACTGCCAGCCAGTCGGATCGAATCTACCTAAATGAGTCCAACACGTACTTTATCAAAATCGCGAGTTCTAGCTTTTCATGTCCTCGTTGCACATTCCTACATTCCTACGTTCCTCCAATCCTTCATTCCTTTATCTGCTTTGTATTCAAGGCGAGAGGGCGGACAAGCAAACATAGAGAGTATTTAATGGGTTCGATGCCGTCGTTCTGTGTTGGGTATTAAAGACCAGCACGTTCATTCTCTCTGAGTTCCGGCATCGCAATTGCCTTCAGCCGCACAAAGTAACCCTCGTCACCGCTCGAACACAACCACTATCACGAACCATTCAGCACTACAGACATAGAGACATTCCGGTATTCGAATACCCCTAGCCCTCGGGCGCTACGCCGACACGACGCCCCGATTCCGAGTTATTTGAAGTTCACTCCACTTCCAGCTATTCACATCAAGAGATCTAGATAGAGTAAGTGTATCGCAGTAATTTCAGAAATATACAGATAATCATGATCATATAGTGACGCAATAGAAAGCATCTACATGTGCCCACACAAAAGAAACCCAACCCCGTGAGAGAACACCCAGCAACGCCGTGAAGCCAGCAGCCCAACCGCACAGCCTGACAAAAACTACTCCAAACATCTGTACCCAATTCCACGTCAAAATATTCCGTGCTGTGACAGTGGAAATTTTGTGCCAGACGTACTCAGACACTGTGTCCGTGCACATTGCAACGATGTACTTTGAGGTTATGCATACGTTTGAATCCTTCACTGCCCTTTCTGTTGCAACCTGGGGAGGGACAGTCGAATTTCCGAACTGTTGACGACCCATGCTTCTCCCTCTTATGCCTCTTAATATTGACAATAAGTCGGCCACAATCTTTACAGTAATGTCCCCGCTCGGGCCTCGGTTCGTTGCTATACAAAGGTAAGTAGTTAGCACATGAAAACGAATTCTGTTTGACCTAAAGCGCTATTAAAATGATAGCGCATGCATTACTTCTCACATACCCTACAAACGCTGGCATATCTCTCGTATTTATTGGGACTTCAAGTCGTCTCGCGGGATCTGACGGACTGGGCCGCGGCGAGATGCGGCGATCTGGAGGACGAGCTAGACCTGAGCTCATACGGACTCCACTAGCCACAAAACACCTGGTTTGACTGTTTATACACCTAATACCATTAGCAATTGCAAGTACATATTCCGTCACGGATTATGCGGAGTGCATACGGTGGAATAAGATTGTCCGCCGGGCTTGAGCTAGGGTTGTTACTAGTCTCAAGCGCGGTATCATTGTGCGCAAGGGTTCCGCCGTTATAGAACTGATCCGGAGCTGGTGAACTTGGCGGGGTGACGTTCTGGGTCGGTCCTCCCGAGCCATCCTGCCTTGGCAAAGCCGAATATTGGCCATTACCAGTAGTCCTGAGAGTTATCAGCATCTCAGCCTCACAAATGTTGGAGCCCCAATATATGGGTAGTTATGGAAGGTACCCATCGGTGCTCTGAGAAGATTGACTATTTCGTCGGGACAATTCGGGCGTAAAAGGGAACCTGGGACTGAGGTTTGGGTCTACCTGAGTTCCTGGTTCGGACGACGGTTGTATTGTGATCTTCCTGAATAATATTTAGCTTGCCATGATCCACTATAGTCGACTTCTTCAACGCATACGGGATGAGTGGTTGGTCGTCTGTGGCTGGCGCTTCCTGTTGCGGCCCGTGTGTCACGGTACAAGGAAGACATTGTTCTGTATTATTGCCGTGGACATGTGGGTAGAAGGGGTTGTGAAGATATTCCCAGGTATTATTAGAATTCGTACTCGAGATTTTATTTTGCATTGCGCATACGGCATTGTCATCAGGTTCTCGATAGTCTGGCTGGGAAGAGTGTCGATGTGGGTAGCTATGGAGGAGGCCCATAGTCGTGGCTCTCGTCTCATAGCATGGCGCAAAGTAGTTTTCTTCAAACGGTTTTTCTCCTAGAGCTCGAGACGCCTGCTTGGAAATTTGCTTCAGTATTTTACTCACTCGATACGTATGCTTGTACTCACCGCCACATCGGGACAGTTTCCAGCAAAGTTGACCTATCGACCGCATCCATATTAGCTGGTATTCACCTGAAGAGACAAGCAGATGCCAAATAATCATCGATATGAAGTCCATAACTAACCATGAGATTGTACTGCCCGCTTTGCTCATCAGGGATGGGGTATGGTGGCGCATTCATGGAGGGTGACACGAAACCCTCGCCCCGATTACGTGTATTGGAATTTTGCTGTCTTTCAGAATTCATGAGTAGCTGAGTAAGAAAGGCTTGACTGTATATCGGGATGTTTGTCCAGCAGATGATCGCAAAAGTGCATGCAGAAGTTCTAGAGGAGACAATTTTGATGTCTCTATCGCTGTTTATGAGAAGCGGAGAGTCCTTACGAAGGTCATATTTATCAGACAGCAGCTCTTGATTTTTCGGAGCGGTACTCCTCTCTCCGCAAGTAATGCCATCATACCGAGAAAGGAGGGTACCTGAGGCCGGCTTTTTATATATGTATGCCATATAGCTCATACCTGAGGTCCAAAACAATGGAATGTAGACAAGGGCTAGCCAGTGCTAGCAGCTTCTTTTCATTGGGGAGCTTGTACCTGATGTGTTGTTTATGCTGATACACCTCATAGATATTGGTGGTATAATTTTTAAGCTACATCTCGCTCTCCGCGAAGAAAGATCATATAAATGCGCGAGTGCAGAGCACGTATCGTCGTTGTCGATGCAAGACGTTAACTTTCGAAGACCGACGAGACCGAATTGATACGGCATCGGATGACAGACACCCCATACATATTGAAAGGCTATGCCGGTCAACCAAAGACCGGCAAAAGTAGCGCCGTACATAGGTGTCAGCAAACCGTCGATAGACGGAGAAGGCACCGCGCCGGTTACACAGTTGTCAGGTAGTCGGACCCCAATTAATTGTACCATGGCTAAGGTTAACCTGATCGACAGTCTAGATTTCTAGGAGTTCACATCAACATCGAGTTCGAGTTTGAGTGTGAGTATGGACCAGGTTCGTAGGATCTAGATTCACTGCCGCAAGGCGCATGCTGCGCATGAATTGTGCGCATATGCATGTGTTCACAAGAACCCGGGTCCCGTATGTGCACCCTGCACATTGCTAGATGAATGACGTCATCGCTGTGGGGCTCATTCAGCGAAGCGATTGAGGTGAGAGATACAATGTGTCTCATAAACGCTTCTTCTTAGGCCCACTGCGCCTCTACCTCTTTATATCAGCGCTACGATACTTCTATGGCCATTCGATCGAACTGGTACTGGTACTGTTTATGGTGCCTATTACTTGCAGTATCGAGGTCTCGGCCAGCCTTAGGGAGTATCGAGTTCATGCTCGAGGACCACAAAATTCGTAAATTGAACTGCGCGAGCGACGAGTGTCTGCTTTGCGGTATTTACTCGCGGTAGGGATATAAACTAGCACCGCAAATCCGGGCGTCGAAATACATCGACGTACGTAATGAACATAAAGAGTCACATTCTGTGTAGGTTTCAGTCATTCTGCGGTACTAAATCCCTACCGCGAGTATCGGCTGTCGCCATCGGGTGGCTAGCACTGATGCTAACCACGCAAAACGCCGGCTTCTCAATTCACCAGCACCACAATTCTGACAAAGATTTGAACTACCAGGCTTCACAAATTGGTGGTGGCATGACCATGACGTAGGCACTGTGCATGTAGAGAAAGACAAGACTCGATATATAGGAGTTTGGCTGTGACTTTGCACGGTTAGCTCTATATTAGCAGTAACATGTGTTACCTCCCAGACGCAGACAGTTGATTGTTCGGTTGTACGGAAAAGCACATCATCCCTAGCAATCCATGGGCTTAAGTCACACCCACAGCAGTCCCGTAGGGCACTCGAGTAGGTTATCTGCATATATACAGTAGCTGAAGAAGTAATATCGAGTGATGAACCATGCATCTTGGCATGTGATAGTTGTATTCAGAAGAGAACCAGAGCCATCTCTATACAAGCGATGACCACCTAGACGGCAATAATACCCTAGGTAGGCGTCGTATCAAATGCAACACCACGCGTACGGGTTGACAATTACGCGAGGGGCTGTGAATGAATTGCTGTAGGTGGGGTTTTGTTTTTGATGTTGAAGTTCCTAAATATTAAATCGGCAGGCAGGCACAGTCATAGATAAATACTGTAAAGAAGCTTTACTTTTAGCTACTCGAACCGCAAGACGATGGACTTGGCTACCCACCCTTCACACCCTCAGCTAGGCGAGGCCTAGAGTCGGTGAATTCATTAATCTTGATGATGCGGCGAGATCAAGACTGGTGGTGATGGTGTTAGCGAAAAAAACATCTAAGTCCTATGGTTCTGTGTCTGACATTGGTGAAGTTGGTCCAGCTCGTGGATTAGGCGTCGGCATATGACGTTGCACGACAAACCTACTTTAAATTAAGCGGCAGACGAGTGAAGAAAGTGAGCGAACCCGCGCTAGTTTCACATCGCGCAACACATTCCCAAGCTCCCACTCCACACAGTCATGCCTATCGGTCCTGATGGCAGGAGAAGGGAGTCAACACACGAAGAACCCATTTGTGTTATTCAGCTAAAGTCTGTAGGTTATTCCTTTCACAAAATGCAACAGAAAACTAGGGTGGGCAAAACTGCCATTCATCGCATTGTCAATGACTAGAACACAATCATCAATGTATGGTCTATGTGGAAAGCGCACTTCAGAAAAGTAATGCTAGACCCTAAACAACAACCTCATGCACATGAGAAAGTTATTGTTGTCACACAACGGTTGTGGGAGGAGTAACTGGAAAGGTGTATTTACCAGTGGATAGATGGCATGCCTAAGAGGGTCTGTTCCCTGCTTGACAACAATGGTGGTCCTACATGATGGTAGAGGATCTTATATATGTATACTACTTGTTATTTCATTCTTAATCAAATTGACCTGTGTTGTGTTGAGGAATTGACTTTCAAACGTTGGCCGTGAGTCGCGAAAATGCCAAGCGTTCGCTCACTTTCTTCACTCGTCTGGCGGTAATAATAGCTATTTGCTGGAGGTGTGGCGCCATGCCTGAGAAATACTTGTCTCGTCCCCAGTCTCGTTGCCGAGCGAGGTAGCGAGAGGCGAATGAGCTTCGAATGAGGCTCTGATGGCTGGGCATGAGACAAGAGAAAACCCACGTTTTAGAATCCTTTGGCAACATAACTCGCAAAATCAGCCATGGCATTGTATTAAGTGTAGATCCACATTCCACGTGAGTTTCTCATGGTGTACCCAGTCATCTTCTTTCGAGGGTGTGCGTACGGGGTATGTTGTCGGTACTTACTCCAGGGGTATCAGGAGGGTGCAAACGTTGTGGAGGGGTTGCGGTGAAAGCGTGGCACCGCAGATTGTGATATGAGGAGAAGGCGGTAGGCCTCCTAAGTGGAAGTGATGAAGACTTGAAGGGCGATGGAGACTTGAAGGGTGATGGAGACTTGAAGGGTGTTGGAGGTGAAGTAGAGGTGAGGTAGGCGGTGGCGGAAAAGTGCTGTGTCGTAACTGCTCTGCTTGTTGTTCTGGGGGCTAGCTAAATTAATGTTTAGTATAGTATTTGCAACGCCGTCGATCAATTGAACGGGCAGAAGTCTTGAGCAAGGTGGCCTGGGTTAGGAGAGTACGTATAGCTGGTTATCACCGCCGGTTGTTTACCTGGAACAGTTCATTCCAAGGTCATTGTCCCTCCATCAGATAAAAATCCCTCAACTACATACATACCTCTACGGTAACAACTGATTTAGTCTTCTCAGACTCCGGCTAATGTGCTAATCTGATGACCAAGGTGGGAATAGGCTTCGGGAAGAAACGATATCTGATGAAGAGTTTTCATTTGCTCACTGAACTCCGTTGACAAGTACCTGATGCAGTTTCTAGCCTCTTACGTATGGCTATGCATGTGTGCACCACTGGAGGAGGTTTCGGTGATCCGGATCCTGATCTGATAATTTCTTTTCCCCGAGGCCGCGGCGCAGCTGAAGAATCCGGTAATTACCACAACTGGCATCTGCTAATTGGAGCTCCATCTGGAGACCGAGATTGTTGGCAATTACGTGCTTTCTTCTGTGGGGGTCGCCATCAATAATCGCCCAGATCTAATAATGAAGAGGATCCAAAACTTCAGCACATTTTCCTGCCAGCCATGTTCTACAGCATATCAGCTTGGCACATCCCTTTTGATAACGTGGGTATTTGCCAATTGTTACAACTAAGGTGTTTGGAATCTTTGAGGAGATGGCACTCAAGCTCACGCTCACGGTTTCAGCCACGTGGGCAGCATCTCACCCATTTTAAAGAGCATCAGCGTCGAATGAAAAGACAATGCTTCAGTAGCAATCTACCCTCAAGAGCACTGTTAAGTACTGTAGAGAATCATCAAAGCTCAAAGTTCCATAGCTATATATCTCAATATAAACAACAAAAATACACTACTTAATCTCTAAACTAATAACGTGAACTTCATAAACTATCAGACTCGTGAAATTTTAATGTTATCTACGAATAAAACGAAACAGGAAGGGAATTTAAAACAGTCTACCAATTCGCATCTAACTCTCCACCATCTGCGCCCTAACGCTATCCGCATACCCCTCGCATCTCCCCAACAGCTCCTCATGCGTCCCGGAATCTCTCACCCCTCCACCATCAACATAAAAGATCCGATGTGCCCTCCTAACTGTAACAAGCCTATGCGCAATCGCAACAACCGTGCACCCACCTCTCATCACACCCTCAAGCGCACTCTGCAACACCCTCTCCGCCTCCGCATCAAGCGCACTACTCGGCTCGTCCAGCAGCAGCAATCTTGGCTGTCTGATGAGTGCGCGCGCAATACTCAACCTCTGTCTCTGCCCGCCAGAGAACGATCTTCCGCCGGGCCCACACACCGTTTCGTAGCCATCTGGAAGCTCCGTGATAGTGTCGTGGATATTTGCGAGTTTGCACGCCGCTTCGAGCTCTTCCTGTGATGGCACGTGCCCAGGTCGCGCTCCAAGGCAGATGTTGAAACGTACTGTCCCTGCGAAGAGGATGCCATCTTGCGGAACGAGCGCAATGTCGCTTCGCAGCTCAAGAGGAGAAAGAAAGGAGATGTCGCGGCCAGAGACGGTGATGGTGCCCGAGTGTGGTGTGTAGAACTTCTCGAGGAGGTGGAGGATGGTGGATTTTCCGGCACCGGAGGGGCCAACGAGTGCGCCGAAGGTCCCCGCTGGAATTGTGAGGGATAGGTTGGTGAGGACCTTTGAGTGTGGGCGGGAGGGATAGGAGAAGGAGATGTTCTTGAATTCAACCTCAAGACCCTTTTCGCCTGCGGCAGGAGGTGGAGGTGGCGGGGGGGTTGCGGCGGAGTCTTTCTCTGGGTCAGTGGGTTTGCAGCGCATGGTGAGGGGAGAGTTGGTGGTATCTTCGTTTAACGGAGTCTGAGGCCCAATACTGAGGAGATGGAGGATGTTTCCGGCCGATAGACGAGCCTTGGTGAGATCGGGGGCCAGCGAAAACATCTGGCCTGCGGATTGCGCAGAGAACAGAAGAGCCGGAAGCACAATGAAGAACTGAGTTTGCGAGTACAGCCCTGAGACGATTTGTTTGGTTCCCCACCAATACGCCATAGCGTACACGAGGTTAGAAACGGAGTAGGCCATTGCGAGCCAAAAATTGCCTTCGGCAATTGCTTTTAGAGTAGCTTTGTAAGGGGCGGCTAACGAGCGACGATAGACTTGAAGCGACTCCTCCTCGAGAGAAAAAGGGGCGATGGTCTTGATTGCCGATACCGCTTCAACCGTGATACCGACCGACTCGGCGAAGGCCTTCTGGTGACGGACTTGAAATTCGCCAAGAACATGGAGGCGCATAAAACCGGAAAATAGCAAGATGGGAACGGTGGCGAGAAGTACAACGGCGATTTTCCAGGCAATTGCGTGGGCAAGCGCGATACCAGTAATCATGTTAACTAAGATGGTAAATATTGTACCAAGAATAACACCCGTCAGAGAACCGAGGGCGTTGGCATCGCTAGAGATATATGAGAGCAGATTTGTTGGGTTCCGGCCATCAGATTCGTGCCATGATAGATCCTGGTGCAATAGGGAGCGCAAGGAAAGGACTCGGACGCGGTAGAGCATCTTCTCAGCTACCCAACCAAACGAGGAGCCATTGACGACATAAGCGGAAATTTCAACCAGAGCCAAAATGAAGAAGAGAAGACCAAAAAGACGACCAGCTGACAGAATCTTATTGGAACCCTGACATGGGTTGAGTGCATCGATGGTGCTTCCAAAGATAACTGCCTCTGCTGAGTAAACACCACCAATGATGGCAGAGGTGATAAGGCCAATAATGACAAACATGGCTTGTGGCTTTGCGAGACGTACAATACCACTGACAGTGGCAAAAAGTGGAAGCGTTGGCTTGTCGAAACCTTTGTCCTCGAGCTTATCCGGAGGAGATTTTTTATCTTCTTGTTTTTCTTTGGCATCTTGCACAGCGGCTACCTTTTCCTCAATTAACAATTGATCTTCCTTGTGTACTGTCGTGATTCCATCCTCTTCGACAAGAGTAGAGGCATCGTCGCGAACCAGGCTCTGCATTCTAACCAACTCTGCATATCTTCCGCTTGCATCAATAAGTTCGCGGTGAGTTCCCCTCTCGGTAACCACACCCTTCTCCATAACCACAATCCAATCCGCCCTCCTCACAGTGCAAAGTCTATGTGCAACAGATACCGTCGTTCTCCCGGCAGCTGCTTTGTCCAGTGTTCTTTGAATAATCGTTTCACTCCTAGAGTCCAAAGCTGCTGTGGCTTCGTCGAGAAGCAGAATACTGGGTTTCCGGATCAACGCTCGAGCAACCGCAATCCTTTGCTTCTGACCGCCCGACAACTGTGATCCGTTATTTCCAACGCGAGTGGCAAGACCGTGTGCCAATTTGTTGACGAAAGCGCCTACGTCGGCTTGCTCAGCGGCATCACGTACGAGAGCATATATCTCCTGGACTTCGGGCGTGCATGCAGCGACGGCTGTATCAATAGGTGTTCCACTTCTAATCGCTTTGACGAGATCCTCTAGACTCAAATCCAATAGTGCGTTCTTGAGGTGGGCATGTTCCGCTCGACTGGAGTTGACAAGTCCCAACGCAATGTTTTCCAAAATTGATCGGTCGAACAACGTAGGCTCCTGTTGAACCAGGGCCATCGACCCACGATAAAGACGGAGGTTGAGGGTAGAGATGTCTTGACCATCGAGATAGACGTTTCCTGAGTCTGGGTCGTACAGTCGTTCAATAAGGGAGATAATTGTGGATTTTCCGCTCCCAGAGGCACCGACAATGGCAGTGTGTTGACCCGCCGGGATCTTGAGGGAAACTGATTTCAAGACTGGGGCGTCAGGACGTGATGCGTAGGTAAAGCAAACGTCCTTGAGCTCTAGCTCGCCATCGAGTGGAGCGCATGGACCTGCACCTCCTTCGTGTGTACCGTCGATCGCTGACTCCCGTCGGATAGTTTCCATCAGTTTTTGAGATGCACCGGCTGCAGCTCCAAAGATCTGAAGGAACGGGGCGACCTGCGAGAGAACGAAGGAAGCTACATTCAAAATTCACGGTTAGCAAATTTATCGCGGAACTGAGTGGGGAGGTTGTGGAAACTCACCATCAAGCAACACAAAGATAACAGTATATACAGCACCGACCGTTCCACCAGTCTCACCGCCCCCCGCTGCGGATGCCGCAATATGTCTACTTCCCTGCCAGAACGCTAAAGCATTTGCGCCATATCCAATAAAGAACATAGAACCCAACTGAGTCGCTGAAGCAACAGCTTTCTTCAACCCAAGATCTCTCACCGTCTCCAACTGTTTCGCAAAAATCCCCTCTAATTTTTCCCCCGCATTAAACGCCAGGACAATCTGCATATTCCCCAAACTCTCTGCCACAATCCCTGTAGCCCCCGCAATATGATCACTCATCCCGCCCGCATATTTGGCGACATATTTCCCACCCAGCATCACGGTAACCATGAACGCCGGGATAACCGCGATCAACATCGAGGTAAGTTTCGCATCTTTATAGAAAGCAACTCCATATGCCGCGATAAAGTACGACATGGAGGTGATACAAATCCCGACTTTCTCCGACGTCCCCGTTTGAATTATCTCAAGATCCCCAGCCAAGCGTGAAGAAACCTCGCCGGCCTCGAGCGTATCAAAGAAGGCCGGTTCCTGCCGAAGCAGGGCAGTGAAGTAGCGTTCTCGTAGTCGTCGCACAAGCCGTTCGCCAAAGAGTGACCAGGCACAGTACTGGATGTAAAGGAGACAGAAGTTTGCGATGGTGACATAGAGAACGAATAACACCTTGTTGTTGACGGCAGTCTGAAGTAATGATCCGGGTTGGGTGTTGGGGCCGCATGAGTGCGAGGTGGAGTTGAGGTTATCAACCAGTTCCCCGAATAAGATACCAAGAAGTGGGTATGGAACACCAGCACCGGCTGCAGCGACCGCGCCAACGACAATCAAAAAGTAGTCGAAGGGCTCAGCTCCGGATTTCAGAAGAAGTGAGAAATATGTGGAAGTCTTTTTCAGGCTTTCAGTGATAGCGGGTTTCTTGACCCGCTTCTTTTCGGCCACAGTGGTGGATGTGGAGGATGATGGCGTTGATGGATTTTCTTTGATAGCAGTAACATCGTGGGTTGGAACTGCTGGTGATGATGATGCTGCTGCTGTTAGTACTGTGGTGGAAGGGATGGGAGGTACAGCTGCTTCGAGGGAGATACATCAGCAAGAACAGACAAAATAAACCACAACCCGGTACCACCAAAACTCACCAAGAGCTATCGTAACATCTCTATCGAGAGATACCCGCGACAGAGCGTCCTGGGAGGTCATATTGGGTCACTCTGCAATAGAAGACCGACAAAATACAGCAGCAGCACTCGATCAATGTAATCTAGGTATCTACCCATAGGAACAACACCCTCTGGTCGAGAAGAGCTCTATCCCACATCCATGGCCAATTCCTTGTTCCCGACCTCAAAAATCCAGCAAAAAATTAAAAACAAAGCTAGGGAGTTTACCCTTGGGACTTGCTTTCATGCCCAGACTTTTTCGCCGAGCTCGCAAGCTCCATTCGCCGCGAAGCGAAGCTGGTATACGAGAGCACTTGGAGACTTTCCTCCACCGCCAAAGTCCGTTATTTGCAAACAACTTATAGAACCTGATTAGGTCAATTCTTGGCAAAAGCAAGTTTTGCATGGAACAAGGCTCACACATATCTGATCCGCCGTCACCCCTCCATGCATGAATGGACAGGGTCAAGGGTGGTTCATGCGGGGTTCCTGGTCTGTGCTTCCTCGCCTGGAGCATCAGATATCGCGTGCTTGCGCTTGCAGGGAAAAAGTTTTATCTGATCACGTCTAACGCTGTTAGTGATATCAGATCCGACCCGTTATCAGCAGCCGATCAGTTGCATGCGCGAGCAAACAAATCGAGTACTTAGTACGTAAAAAAAACTGTGCTGAGCTAGTACAGGTACAGACCAGCTGTTAACCAAATAGGAGTCAGGAGCTCTGAAGAGGAATCCGGATCATGGAAGGTTTGGATCACCAGATACCGAGGGTGGTGATCAATTGACCAGACAACAGCATCGTGTGAAATACGAAATAATGTCTATTCTAATGATCAAAGCCCGAACATCCTATTCTACCCATATAACAAAAACTAAAGATATACATTAACCCAGCCCAAACGCCATTCCCATGCAAATCTATCGCATCACATTCACTACTGCTCCTCCACCACAACCTTAGGTTCCGCCCCATCTGCATTAATATTCAGACATCTCCAGCACAGGCTCAACCCCAAATCATCTCCGAAGCTCTGTACCAACGGCTCAACACCATGCGTCAATCCATACGTCGGGTGATACATAACTGCCTTCTCACCTAGCGCCAACACCAACATCGGCGCCATCTCCGGGAACTCCGCAAGCTTCACCTCCTCCCCATTCTCGGCAGCAACAATACTCAGCAACAGATTTGTCGCTGCGAAGCATCCCATCAACAGGGCAGTCCCGCAGCGCTTGATGCCTGACCATTGCACGATATCTCCAATCGCAAAGTGTGCCATGTGGTTTGGAACCTCGTGGGGGAAGTTCAGCGAGGCGGAGATACGGACGAGGCCGGTGTCTTTGTCGAGTGCAGAGGTGGGAAGAAACCCAGTGGAGGGGTGTTGGCGCCCCACACACCAGATCACGCCGGAAGTCTTGATGGTCGCGCCGGTAGAAAGAAGTAGCTCGCCGCCTTCGACTTCGGCGTTGACACGGGTGTTGAGTAGTACTTCGACACCAGATTCTTCAAGAAACTCCAGGGTTTTTGTCTTGAACTCTTCTGGCAGGGGCTCCGAGGAGAGTAGAGTGCTGTGGGAATGTATCAAAGTAATCTGTTTTCCGGGGTGGGTAAGCTTTAGCTCGCCGGCGAACTCAGTACACAGCTCCTTTGCAAAAATTAGCTCCGAATTTGGCAGTTTGGGGGTCTGAGAAACAAACCTCCACCGATTACCACGATCCGTTCCTTCGCATCAACAAGCTCCTTCACTAACGCTGTAGCATCGCGGATATATTCCTCCTTTGTTGTTGCCCTCGGCTGTGCCGGCCAATCGCGTTGTAAACCAGTCGCGCAGACTAGGTAGTCATATTCCATCAATTTCTCCTCTCCAGCAAAAGTGTAAACCACCTCTTTCCGCTTGGGGTCTAATCTCTCTACTCGTCCCTTCACTACTAGCACATCTTTCAGGTAAGGAATCTCCGCATACTCCTTCCAAGCTCTTGGGACGGTTGTTGACACATCGGGAGAGGTGTGGACAAGCGGGGTGCCAACAGTGTGGTATATGCCATCGCGCTCGTCAAGAATCGTGATTCTCGGTGGTATGCGGGGCAGTTTTTGGACCGCTGGGAGGTTGTATGGTCCTGCCTGATGCGGAGCTTTAGACAGGATCTTTTGCAGATTTATGACTGTTGACAATCCCGCGTAGGCGCCGCCGACGATCAAGATGTGTTTTGGTTTTTCAGCCACTTCATGCAAGTTATTGTCGCTGATCGCTAAGTTCCTTGTGGAAGAAGACGAAAGATTTTTGGAAAATCTAAAGAGCTTCTGGAGACGGGAGAAGGTCGAGCTGGTAACATGCCAGCGAAGAGAAGACATGAGATTCCCCATTTTTGCGGAGTGTATGTGGGAAGGATGAAAATTTTTGGGTAACTATGGAGGGTGAGGGTGAGAGAAAAAAAGAACTTTTACTGGAGCTTTGAGGCATGGAACGGAAGTCTCAACAGCTCTTCTCGGAACCAGTCGGTCGAACCATTTTGCAGGGGCTCCTCACAGAAACTTTTTTTGGTCTTGGCTAGCGCTTATGCACCCTGGTCCCTGATCATACTTTACTAATGCTTCGTTTCAGGGTATCTGAAAGTGACTTCACCACTCAAAACCGGGAGCTCGGCATAATTCGGTATTATCAGATCGGATACGACAGGAATTATGCAGTATGTTTTTAGTTGCCAGTTTGGAGTGGTGACGCGTGGTAAGAGTCTATGCGCCGAATAATTCAACAGTTTACCCGGTGAACCTCCTCCTCATGTCCTCCAGAGAGCGTAACTCCGCCGTATTTCTACCCTACAGTCTACTACTCCCTTTTCTAATCCTAAACAATGCCCTCCCGTTAACGCGTTCATCATAACTCCCCAATCGCCAACCTAACCTTAAACTGAGTCAAATAATGATTTTGAAAAGGCGCTCTCAGCGTCTTGCTCAACACTGCTAGTCTATCATATATCAACCCAGTTCTACGGGGCCCACAAATTGCCCACGGAGATGCTGAGGCGTTAACTATCACTGCTTGCAAGTGTGGAATGCACCGCTTGATAAGCACATAATCCGTGCAGAATCACCCCTCCGAAGCTCATACGGCCGGATCCGCATGAGGTTATATATAGTGGCCATTGAGTCCATTCGCCTAGATTAGGGACTCGTTGTCTAGTGGGAGTGGCTAGCAGGGCAAAGCGATATACAAGATCTTATTGAGTGGAGGTTTTGTTGAATACAGTTGCGGTGGGGTTTTACTAGTAGAAGGCACATGTTTTGGAAACATAGACCTCTCCAGTTACCTTGTCCGACTGCAAAGGCGGAGCTTTCCGGTTCGGAGTACGCTTCGCTAGTGGCCCTTTGACGAGCCGGTTATGCATCACCAGCACAGACCTGGCGCCGCGTTTGCTATGGAATGCTGGAAATTTACTGTAGAGTTTAGACTGGCCGTGGGTGGTTGGAGTTCACAGTCGACGAAGGCCGCCCCCCGAGCCCGAACTCGAGTTATGGACGTGAGAATAGCGGGACAGCATTTTAGATGGCTCCTTTGAATTCTTGGAGAAAATATGAGCTTATCTAGGAAGGAAGTAAGGGGAAGTAAGGGTATGTACTCAGGTTCACTAGGTGCCGAAAATTGAGCTTGTAGAGACAGTGGACGTCGTCTGAGCGCACACCAATGCTGTTGGGGTACTAGTAGAGGAGGATGACACGTTCCAGCCATGCAAATGATATTCGGGGAACTCGTAGTTCACTCCGCCCTTCAAATAAAGACATCACGTGCATATCAGAAGCAAATATAACCTTACCCTCGCGGCTATTGTTATCATGCGGTTGAAATTATGTATATTCCAATGACTAAGAATGCCCCAAATTAGCAACAAGCCTTCCGTTGCCCAGTCAATTTGCCAAGTCAAGTTGCTCAGTTTCCCAGCTGCCCGCCGACGTCCAGCTAGCTTGTACTACATCTTCAATAGATCAACGAGGTTCGAAATCGACAGGCTTCGAGACTACCGGAAAAAGCATCAACAGTTGATATGCCGGGTTCCAAACATACAATCACAAAGAAGTGAAAAATTCGGCAAAAAACTGCGGGGGAAGGGAGGGCCGCCGCGCGCCGATGCTAGGGATAGTCAAAGAGCTCAATTCTGGCACCAGCAAACCTTCGCGCAAGATGAAACCCCACATACATACATTAAACGGATCGGACCAAAGAAATTTTTTCATAACGCACGCCTTAATTTTATACCTACGTACCTCACTTGAGCGATGGATAATGGGACAATCCCGGTCAGGTGGGATATCAGTTGTCTACTTTAGGTTGTCTTATATCGAGATAATCAGCTCACTCTCCCACAACAAGAAAATTCGCAAGGGTTACCACACCCCATCCCGCGCCCTTCATGATTCATCAGATATGGTAACCACTTGTACATCCCATCCAGGTACTTTCAATGTGGCACTAGTTCTGGCCTTGTTTTGAGTTATCTGATCGAACTCCGAGGCAGGTTCTTCCGCCTACGCCTAGCTCTAGGAAATCTCCGCTTTGGGAAATATACATCTTCGCTTCTTCTAAAGACATTTCGATCGACTAGAATTCCCATCCCACGCTACGCTCTCGATATATACAACGGTACTTAGGAGCCCTGCCAATAGTACGCTACTCGCCTACCAAGTCCTGTGGGTCGTCAAGTTATTCCGCTTTGTATACACGGGGACAAGATGGAGAGGGCATGTACCGCGGTTATGACGTATCATATGTAGACTGCGCCTTCGACAGCGGACTCAAAAAATTCATCTTCCAAAAACAGGGGTAGTAACCCAGCAACCAGTCTCTGTCCACAAGACGCCCCTCATCCATGAATCCGTATTTTTCCGCAAAGCGTTAAAATCCCATTCCCTCTGCGATTTCTCTTGCTACTTTCTCTGAAGTATATCCTCCGATAGTATCTCAGTTGCAACCTCCGAACTTGCGGTCTCTGGTTTGGGCTTTAACGCACACACGTCATCACCACGCTCAACGCAAATCGTTTGGCATTCGCCACCCTCCACCGACACTCAAGGTCCCTAAACTCTTGAAAAACTGTCCTACACAAGAAAACAGTGAGTAGTTATTCCACAGCAGGAGAGGCATTAGCTTACATTTCATAGAGCATTGCCAAAGGATCTTCGACGCATTCACTGAAACCGCCAAATTCATAAACACTTCAAACAAATTTGTAAACTCAACCTCGTCCACCCACATATCTACATATCAAAATGGTTCTCGGATCTAATACCAAGGGGTATCGAAACCACTCCACCAGTTGATCCACCACATTAACTATCCGCACCAGGAGCTGCATTGATGGTCCCCCATACGACCTTATTTGCATTGGTTTTGGGCCCGCATCCCTTTCCATAGCCTGCGCTCTCCGCGACCAACGTCTTAATGCTCGTGTTCTCTTTCTCGAGCGGCAAACCCAATTCGCTTGGCATTGCGGAATGCTCCTTCCCGATACCCGCATGCAGATCACATTCATGAAGGACATGGCGACCTTCCGGGATCCCCGATCCAAATTCACATTCCTCAACTACCTGCACACCAAGGATCGTCTGGTGTCGTTCTCAAACCTGGGTACCTTCTACCCGCTGAGAGAAGAGTTCAACGACTACCTGAAATGGTGTGCCTCGCACTTTGAAGACTTTGTCAGTTACGGCGAGGAGGTGGTGTCCGTATCTCCCCGTGCTACCTCCGGCCTTGTAAAGAGCTGGCACGTTGCCTCTCGCAACGCGATCTCGGGGGAAATTACAACTTTTGCCGCAAAACACGTTATCATTGCTGTTGGTGGCGCTCCAAAGATCCCTGCACAGTTCCCACAACGGCTGTATGGGACAAGAGTAATTCATTCCTCAAGTTACTCCATCAGCGTTCCGCGTATTTTCCCCAACCGCGATGGCGGATATAAAGTCGCCGTTGTGGGCGGGGGTCAAAGCGCAGTGGAGATCTTCAGCGACATCCAATCACGCTTCCCGAACTCCAAAACAACCCTTTTCCTCCGCCAATCCGCCCTGAAACCAAGTGACGATAGCCCCTTGTTCGTTCTCCGCTCCCTCGGTTTCCTAACTTAAACTAACGACTGGTGTAGCGTAAACGAAATCTTCGACCCCGACCGCGTAGACCCCTTCTTTTCCCTCCCCGCCGACGTGCGTCGGCAGCAAATCCGTGACGTCCAAGCGACAAACTACTCCGTCGTTCGCCTCGAGCTGATCGAACACATGTATAACGTGATGTACCGGCAAAAGCTTCGGGATCCTGATCAGCGTAATTGGGCACACAGAATCCGTTCGCAGCAAGAGGTGCGGTCCGTGATCGAAAGGCCAGATGGGAAGGTGGATTTGGTATTGAGAAGTGGAAACGGTGGAATTTTGGAGATTACTACGACCGACGGCTTCGATTTGGTCGTGTTTGGAACCGGATATAAGCGCGATGTGCATAAGCATTTGCTGCAACCGGCGGAAGGACTGTTTGAGGGGGAGGATTGCACGGTGGATCGGAAGTACAAGGTGCAGTTTAAGGAGGGAGCGGTGGCGAGGGATGTGGGGATTTGGCTGCAGGGTTGTTGCGAGGCTACTCATGGTGTATGTTATGCTCCCCCATGAAGCTGGTAGAAAGCTTTACTGACGTGTTTAAAAAGTTGAGTGATAGTCTTCTTTCGATCCTGGCGGTGAGAGGTGGACAGATGGTGGACTCCATCTTTGGGGAGCAAATCGATGCATCGGCTGTGGGACAGCAGATCCGGGCACAATTGTGAAGAAATTGTTTGAAGGGATAGTGGGTTTTTTCTTTGGATCTTCTTGGTTCTGATGCGTTGTATACAATATCAACATAGATGGAATCATGTATGACCTCGAAGATAGTACAACGTTGTTGAAAAAGCGAGCTTTAATTTGTATTTCCTTTATTCGTCTAGTTACCGTCTGTTTTTGCAATGGAATTTTTTGGTAGCAGCGAGTCTTTCGCACGATGATTACTAGTGTCGCCACCTACGGCTGACTTCGGCGGTTTGTCACCGCTTTCTTTCTTAATTAGCTCTCAGGAAAGGATAAAGGGTAAGAACTCCTCTGTCATGTATAGTCACTCGATTCTTCTTATCCCGGTGGCAAAGGCGGCAAAAGGCCACCCAGAAGTCGCCACTTTCTTGTACTATATATCTTGAGCCTTTCTCCTTATCTCTTCTCTCTGTACAATAGTCTATGCACACGGTTTTCCCCTTCCATATCGTAACATACACACTCGATTTCCTAAGATTTATTGCACTTCTTATCCTGGATGCCGATCAGTTCTACCAACCAATCGGGAACACGTAACTGTTCAGTCTAACATTGATCCGACCAATCAACCTGCAAAGCTGAAAATTGCAATAAATGAGTGTAGCTGATACCAACCAAGGTTTCACCTTGTTAATGCCATGTTCCTGCTGAGCCAACTTGGCCAGATATGAAAGCTCGACATTCCTCGATGGGTGAAACTAGAGCCCAAACTAGCGAAATAGTTTCACAGGCTTCGCCAATCATACCCCATCACTCTGTAGTTTGCAAATTGGCCCGGTTACTTTGAGCTCAAGATAGATATATTCGCCAGAGCGCCAAAACTCAATATTGGCCCCTTGTATATATACCTGTGTGAGAAACTATGGTCATCACCGTTGACAGTTACAGCGAATGGTAGGGTCTCTGTGATCGTATTATGCAACTGGATTTGTTACTTTTCGATGAAATTATGTCGTTGTTAGCTAGAAGGCTTCGTTTCAAGCAATTTATTTGCATATGTCTAGTTGAACTCGGCCCACGCCGATGGCCACAGTAGTTATGAATATGTAGTCGGGTGGGGTTATTAGTGTATGTGTTCCGACCCATTTGCGAACCCTCCAGTTCGCGAACTAGACTTACCGGTTCGCAATATTTTGTCCCGTTCGCAAACCGGACAAGAGGTTTGCGAACTGGTCGATTTATGCGAATTCTACCCGTTTAATTGTCTCAAGCGCTGGGAAGCCCCATTTAAAGATACTACAATTTGCGTGAATGGACACGATATTAGATAACTATAGCTGGCTCAACAACTTCCATCAAATTCAGCATGATGCAATCTCTGAGTCCTTGTCGAGTCACTGCCACTATCAATGTATTACTTCATGTAGTCTTCGTCATAGTTCCTATATTATGAATATCTATTGGACACTATATGCATGAAGTCAGGACTAAATTTCTCTACCAGGTGCAGGGTCAAGCAGATTTCCAGCACTGTGAGGTGCTTAAGGTTGTTAAACTGACAGTTATGACAGTCTGTGATGATAGAAGACTGAACATCGCAATTCTTGGAGCAGTTGGGACGCCAAGTATACGTATCACAGGTCTTACACTATGTTTATTGTATGGTTCCCTTTGTCTGGTGGGATTAAATCTCGTACTTGGCAAGGTTGCATACTGGGTCCTCAGTTCGCGAACCGGTCAAAATTCGCGAACTGGTCCGTCCAGTTCGCGAACGGGCAAAGTTCGTGTATCGGTCGGAACATGTATGTGCGACAGTTTTGTGGATCCTGTGCAGACAGCTCTGGTACTTGCGGCGCGATTATGACGCTCAAACCAAGATAGAACGTAGCCGAAAGTTTTGGCTCTGATAAATCTCAGAATTTGGAATTGCCGCATCAAATCTCCGGCATCGGCTGCAGAATAATAATATGTTTGTCACGTGTGTAAGGACGTCTCGGGTGTGGCATAGTCACGATATCGCTGTGCCACAATTCCCTGTAGGCATATGCCACCGTGAAACGTGAGATGCGGGGTAAGATGTCTAAGCACTCGCTCGCACACATTTTTAGAGCTTGATATTCTTTTCAGCATGGGATCCTGGATCTATATAGATGTGCATTTGCACATGTGTCGGAGCCGTGCGCGCGGTATACCAGTACCGTGTGCCTGGTCCCACTCGCTCCATGTAGAATGTGCAGGTTGCATAGTGCGTTGCTTTGTTTGCTTGGTTCCCAGCTCTGCTGGATTGCCATCTGGCTTCAAATTGTTGCAAGCGAACGAACAGAAAGTTGTTGATATCGATATGCAGGCTGTATGTAGGTGCTATAGTAACGACTTGGATCTGAGTCATGTCGATGGCAGCATTGGATTGTTGAAAGGGATGAATGCACTGTAGCTCTGGCGCTTGCGACCTCCGAGAAACGGGTAGAAACTCGAAAGCTATCGGCTCTAGAGACAAATTAAAATATCTCGAAGACCCGCGATGCTTGTGGGTGTGGGCAGATGACATGTACAGTGTCCAGTAATGGCGTTGCATGCATTTCCTCCTGTTTTAACAGGGCATGTCGACCACTAATGTGGTTCAACTCGATAAATGCCACGGGTTTGGGTCCAGCTATGAGTACGGTGCTGCGCATGCCAAATCCCCATATGCCACCCGCCATTCCATTCTGGCATGGTATTCCATTCCGGTATGGGCATGGCATGCATGCAGGCGGCAACGATTTCTTTTTGCTCGTCATATCGTTACCGATATCCAGCCTGTGATTGGCCAATGTCAACTGCTGTCGGCATGCAGTATCAAGCAATTCATAGAAGCAATCCAGTAGAATCCCTTCTATCAACCTTCGAAGTTCGAAGTTTCCCATTGAGAGAGATACAACGCACCCTAAATTCATGTAGTATTTGACCTTCTTTCGTACTCCCGTCGAGTGAAATGCTTTATTGTATCTTGGTTATTTCTGTTGCTAACATAGGTGGTGCTTGGTCACGAGGAATTCAAACATGCTGCACGCAAAAAAAACACATCAGGTAAGAGGCAAGCCCAATGAAAGAAGCTCAACCGTGGTGCGGCGCTCCGGAGCCAGCGCCGATGGAAGCCTTGCCTTTACCCTGGTTACTGGACCTGAGGTATACGGATAGGTATCCACGAGCCACATAATGTACATACAAAATCCCGGCCATACACCTGAGGTAACCCCCTTATGCACACAGGATTTCCACCTGGAGAAAAAGAGAGCCGCCGCACAAATTGCTCCATACAATCGAGAGGTGTACGGCGCCGCCTGCAATATGTACAAATATAGAGCCATCTGTACGTACACCTAGGTCATCCTCCGGCCCTTTAGACTGTAACCAAGAAGGAACCCAGTATTGCACCACTCCAGCGCTCCTTTGCTTTTACCAACCCAACCAACCCAACCAAACTCACCTCCCTATCCAACTCCGTTCTATCGTTTAACTGCTGTCATGGATTCTCAAAGCGAGCAAACCCACAATATCCCCCACGAGAACGGAGGACTTATGTTGCGCGCCGCATCTCCGTCACAAAACGCCATGCCTTGTGAACAAGGCGAAAACCACAATGACATGGCTGATTATGGTGTTTCGTGGGTACGCCTAACATGTCCCATCTAGTTGACGTAAACGAAAGAAGAGGATGAAGCTGACGACACTTTGGCAGAGCGGTTCGTCGTACCGAGTGGGATCCCGAGCCGTAGGCATGCCGACAGCCTCTCACCATCAAGAAGGATTTTATCTCAGTGTCTGTTTGGCTTTGGCTTGTCTCCCCGAAGGAATACCAACTAATAGAGATTGGCGTAAATAGTCCGACCACGTGGAAGATCAATACCGGCCTCATGCGGAGGTGAGTAGAAGTACCCAGTGGGGAACAATATAGATTGTAATAACTGTCGCAGCCTTCGGCTCCCCTTAGGCAGAACCCTTTCGTTAAAACACCTTTTAACGGACCGTCCAGCTCTATGCCATTCGGCCATAGCAACTTTTCTCGGGGCCCAGGTCTAAACTACCAATACCAGGAAACTGTTCGGAATGCCGAATGCCGAATGCTATCTAAAACGCCTGATGCGAACGGGGGTGATTACTGGAGGGACAGCTTCCCCCAGGCTGTCCATGAAAGTAACAATACAGAGGTAAACCCATCCAGCACCTGGACGCAGAATCTGCAACAGGAAGTGTCGGGCGCTGGTGGCCAACCGCTCCGTCCCTTAATCCCGTAAGTACTAGAAAGCCGAACTTTGGTTGGAATCATAAAAAGCTAAATATTGCTATCCAGGGAAATCACAATGGAACCACCATCCGAACTGGACCCTGGTTGCTGGCCACCCGTTTACACCCCACCCGTTTCACCTGCATCATCCACTTCAGAATTTGCGGTCCCACATCATAGCAGCCAAACTCTGCCAAGCGTTGGCTTGCGTCCTGTGATCCTGTAAGTTGGTTGGGCTCGGTATTTGTAAGAGTAAGATGCTAAGGATTATCAGGACTATCGGCAATGGCTATGATCCTGCTTCTCGAGAGAACGTCGGATCGGAAAGATCGATTGGATACACCCCGCCAAATACTCCGGATGAAGATCGATACCAGAATGGCGCCACTCTTGAGAGGAACAAAGCTGTTCTAGGGACTGGAAATAACCCTGGCCTTAGCGTGGTCGGCAATCTCGCTCCAGATCGTCCCGTCCCGCCGCCGGCCAGTCAGTCAGACTCCGTGAGACATGAGGGCACTGAGTATTCCAAAAATATACATGTAGGGTACGTACGAAGTATATTACTTGCGTAATCGTCTTGATAGTGTTTTAAGTTCAATGGGTATTGGATTTTTGTTCTAACAAGTATATGTACATAGCAAAAGATCAGGACCCAACCGTGGCCATCCATGCGATATATGTGGTAAAAGTTTTGTGTCTATCCGGAGGCACACGAGGGAGAAGCATGAGCCGTCAAAGATTCCTAAGATCGACTGCCCTGTGCCAGGATGCGAAAGAACCGGCGCTAATGGGTTCACCCGTGGCCACAACCAAAAAGTGCACCTCCGAAGTGTACACAAACACGCTGTCTAAGGGTAGCCAGCGTAAGCTTTCCACCGATAAAGCATGGAATAATTCTGGGCGGAGAGGCGGCTCGAAAGTGCGGATTTTGGTCGTGTTGTGCGGTGGGTTGGTGCTTGCAAAAGTTAGGGTTTGCTGTTTGTATGGCTTTTGCTTCGTGTAGTTTGAAGTTCCACTGTGTTCTTACAATTAGTTTAACGTGTCCTTTTTTGTAATGTCGATACATACATGATTATCCTTATACTTCTGAAGCTTTTATTATGCACTTATCTCTCGTGGGCTGTGAATGTTGACACGGATAGTGAAGGTATGTGAATGGATCGTCACGAATGGAGACAGAGCATTGACTGTATCCTCTCAGAGTCCAAAAGTCTAAGATGCGTATATATAGAGAAAGAGCAAAGTGCGAAGTCTAACTGCAAACGCAGTCACTGTCGTGAACCTTAGGGCTGATCCATAACTAACGTCGACAGTGAAGTGAAGCAGAACTCCTAAGGTATCGGCGCAGAGTGATGTATGTATAGATTGATACGATTTGACCTCACCAAAGGCGGTAATTGAGGAATCCCTAAACAAAGTGATTTGGCATCCCGTAACGGTCAATATTCATAACAGAACACAGACTGCTGTGCTATATCGTCTTGTACCGGCCGGATACGGCTCGGCAAATTGGCTGGAAACCGAACACAGTATTGTTGCGTCGTTGTATCGCTGCATTAACCTGAAGTATCGACAAAATCGAGGGGGTGAGCCGAATACTCCAAAGCAAGCATTTTTGGCACTAATATAAGCACCTATCGCAGCTTAACGACATGGCTAAGTTTGAGGCGTTTCGGCGTAGAACGAAGCAACATAACGATTTAAGAGGTCCGAATACGTTGGCTGTTGGTCACCGATACTCAACAGTCCAAAGCTGAATTCGCAGGAGCCTTTGATACTATATATTTAATACACAGCGCCTGCCCATCTATTCTGTTGTCGCGAATAATGTTAGGAGAAGGCACAAATACAGTCATGCTAATTGGGCTAGATGTCAGGCAACAAAGGAATATAGGAATAGGAACGTAGGAATGTACGGATACGGATAGGAACGTGATTGCGCCTTGGGCATCAGTCAAACACTATAAACATGGCAGAACTACTCATTGAAAAATAGTGATGGGACACTTGAAGCCGTAACCCTGTACATTGCAGGTTAGCATGGGCGCTTAGGGCAGGGTTAGGGGTTTCAGTATTCCCATACTTGACTATTTGATGGTATGCGAGATTGGATACCTTGGCCAACTTTACTACACTTCATGGGTGATGAAGAAGCCAGAAATGAGTGCTGCGTGTACTGCGGTCTACCGGAAATGTAGTACCAGCTTTTCCAAGCCTACAGGCAGTTTTGGATGCGGTGACGCTGTGCATATTACCTGAGGCCATCGGCCACGAGTCCGCCGGAGTGCATGAACAATCGACCTGAGGACACTGTGTAAGCTACAGTACCTCAGGTACGATATTTATGACAAATTTTACAGCAGTTGAGCTCTTTTTGCAGGGGTTTTCAGGTTGTGTAAATGTGCTGAATGCGCATGACATCCCACTTTTACCTCAGGTAAGAAAGACTCTTCGTTCCTATTGGTTCCAATCGGTTGAATCACTAGTGCATCGAACTGAGCGCCTTAAACAACGCAGCCTGCCGCCTAATATATCGTGTCTATGAACAATTCGCTCGTATTGTTAAATTAATAAAAGACTAGATGATTGAGAAACTAAGAAAGAGTAAGCTCTACCTTAAATAGGCAAGTTTTTTCTATTTCTGGCTATCCGCATTGTTTTTGTGCCGCGCCAAATTGCAGCGCCAAATTGCAGATGTGCTCGGGACTCGCCGTCTGTCTCTAGGGGAGATCTTGCGAGCGAGGAGAAAACCTAGGAACGAGAGTAAAATTTCAGAAAGGATTGTTACCATCCGGAACTTATTTCAACTTCCGAACTTTGAAAACGAAACTCATGCGCGACATGCGACTGCCCCCTACTTAAAATCCCACACAGCGCACCTCCATCCTACTCACAGGCTCATCCATTTACGTACCTTACAAATACTCTCGCTCCGAACAGTTACAGTATCAGATATAATAGAGACCTTCTGCTCAAGGACATACTCAATGCCGTATCTGCCAGAATTTCTTCGTCACAAATCTTTCGAAGTTCTCCTAGAACCCTCGATACAAGACGGCGTTAATAAATGTGGACCCAATTACGGATTCGACGAAACTTGGTCTATAACTCGAGCCAATACGCCTGAAGAAGTGAGGAATCTTATATTATCCAGGCGATCAATTGCGCTGCTTACGCAATTTTACAATAGGCAGTCAATATCGAGGCTTCTATTTCTGAGGCTCAGCACCCTACATATGAGACATTTCATTGGCTTCAAATCGTCGAGCGTGGGTCCGAAGGGTATGTGTGCACAGCTCAGACGCCTGTGCATGTTTGGAATGAGAGAGAACTCTCCATGTTTGTCACCAGAAATATGGGGTATTTTTGATACCACGCGCTGATTATAGACTGTCAGAGAACCGGGATTCGAATTACAGCCGTGGGCTCCTGCCAGCAAGGTGTCTCCACGCTCTCGGAAGTGCGATATCAGCATAAGACGACACACGTGTAACACTTGCGGAGCAGGTTTTAGCACGCCCACCAATTTGAATCGCCACAAATTGTCTTGGAAATGTGGTGGTTCTAGTCAAACCCACCACTGCCATTGGTGCAAGAGGACATACAACCGCAAGGATAATCTCGACAAGCACTTGAGGGAGAAACATGCGTTTTTGTTGAATTATGCAGCGGAAGAATGTTTTGGAATAAATAGGAAGGTCGATTATACCATATACTAAGCCCAGTGAGTTTGCTGCACCAGAAAGAATAAGAGCTTATAGCTAATGTCCGAAATAGTTTGATCCGCGACTGCTGATTAAGACGCATCTAGGCATAGGTTCGAGACAAACGGGTCGTTTGTGGATATTTGAATCGTTTGTGGAGGTGTATCCATCTCGTTGTATTTCTTTGCGTTTGGATTGTACATTTTGTTGGAATAAAGTTTCCATATAATAGGGAAAAGTTCCTCAGTAGCGGCCTATCCCCTCCGATCCGCAAAAAGAGGTATAACATGTGCCATCTTGAAGCAAATGTACAAATCCCACCGAAAATTCTAATGCAGCATAGGTTCATGGACAATAAACCTAGCCGCTGCTCTTGCGAGCTGAAATCACCATCAAAGTTCAGCTGCTGGGGACATCCATTGTAGCGTTGTGGTCGATTTTTATTCTCTACATAGCCACAGTATCCGTACATATATATTGTATGGTAAGAGCAGCATTCCTGTATTGATACGAGCCACGCGTACACCTGATATATCGATATGTGGGTAGTGCAGGTTTCCAGGTCTCTATCGAGCTAGATAGACCGAGAGCAGTTTACCTGGGGAGGTCTGTAGAGTATGATGTTGCACCGGCAATTAAGACCCGCTCTACGTGGCACTCAGAGACAAGCTTAAGACGGTATGCTATCTTACTATTGGAACATACACCTGTCCCCATACAAATCTTTCCGTTCAGACTTAACTCTGACCCCTTTCATAGGAGAGCTGTGGGGTTCGTACGCTCTATACTGTTCCCTAGCCATGGCCACACAAACCACCCACGTCTCTATAAGACCCATAAATGTATCCAGATATATTCCCGGATACATCGAAAGATATACATACATCCCGCTGATGATACAGCTCCAGTACAATTCCCCGGTATATATCTACGATGATACATTCTCTAGTACATTTCCAGGGTACATATTAGTGATGATACATTATAATATGTATCCAGAAGTATCGCAGGATTTCTGTTAATGGTGTTGAAGTTTAAAAGCAGAGGGAATTACCAGCAGCGAGAGATATGGAATATGGCCAAAGCAAAAGTAGATTTACCTCCTGTAATTATAAAACGAATAGTTTGCAGGCTGCCCGTGACATGGATGTACGTACATACGTAGGCGGGTGGGTGACCTGCTCGGTAGTAGATAACCTTCTCGTAGTAATGATAGTTTGAGGAATCTTACTCCACTGGCGGAATCTTTTTCCCCCAATTTACGTGAGATCCATTGTGGACATACATTGTAGTGATACATATCCGTGATACATTATAGAGAGAAAAATTCTAGTAAGAAGGAAGTAGGCATATGGGGCCTAACGGGAGGTTGTTTTCTTCCTTCTTTGAGTGCATGTCTCTTTCACTGCATATTACTTTTAGGTCCTTATTTCTTTAGTTTCTTGTTTCTTCTGGATTTGTGTTTCCTTTGGGTTACTTTTCATTTTTGGGTTTTGAGTATGTCTACCTATCGCTCTCATAAAGCAAGGCGGACATATGATTGTCGTATTACTGTTTTCTAACCCTCCTCCTCTTATCCCCTGGATCGTAACGGTTCCCGGCCCATACGGGCCGCCCGCGCAACCACCTCACCACACATCCAAAAATGGTCATCAGAGGCCATCCTTTTTATCAAGTCTTCTTTAGTAGCAAATAAAAC